>Ga0224506_10000361_pt1 | contig 41133 bp, 35 predicted proteins | sample SF_Jan12_sed_USG_2_FD_169108 | JGI IMG/M metagenome (GOLD analysis project Ga0224506, IMG submission 169108) | Sediment microbial communities from San Francisco Bay, California, United States - SF_Jan12_sed_USGS_8_1 | ecosystem: Environmental > Aquatic > Marine > Sediment | place: USA... | reverse complement strand
AAAAAAATCGATCTGATTCATAAGAGTCGGGTTATTAATAATAAAAGGGGAATCTTTTAATGAAAGCAATTACTACAGGTTTTGCAATAACGGCACTAGCAGCTGCTATTTCTGGTCAGGCAATGGCCGCTGATACTGAACATTCTTGGACGTTTGAAGGTGAGATTGAAGTATCCAGTGTTCTTGTTGATACAATTGGTGACGCTGTAGCTGTCGATAGTGCGACTGGTGAGCGTAATACGGGTTCAGCTGAAGAGCTAATGGGTACAATTACTGTTACCAATGGTGGCTTTGAAGGAACTATCACTCTAGAAAATGGAGCAATAGCGACTGATGCTGTTAGCTACACAGAGGGAGCTATCTCTTTCGGTGATATCGGTTCTGTTGTAACTACTGAAGGCTACATCGCCAATATGTCTGATGATTTGGCCTATACTGCTGACTCTGCTTTCCGCTTCACTCAGGATGGTATGAAAGTTCAGGCATTTGGTGGAGCTACTTATGCTGGCGATGTAAGCGATTTTGCTGACGCTGATTTCGCAGGTGAATTGGCTTACGTTGACTTTGGTATGGGTGCATCTTACGCTGGTGAAGCTGACAGCATGTCTTATGTTGTAGATTTCCAGTACGCTGAGCAAGGTATGGATATTGGTGCTGATAATCAAACTGTTGGTGACAATACTCCAGATGTAGATGATACTGCACTAGATATGTACTACGGTGTTGGTGTTACCTCTGCTGTTTCTGATGAGCTAAGTGCTTCAGTTGCTTATACTTCTGGTATTAATGCATTAACTTCTTATGGTGTTCGTGCTGACTATACTGCTGACAGCATGACTGCTTATGGTTCATACATCAATGATTCTGCCGATGCTAACACTATCTATGTTGGTGGTACTTTCGTTTCTGGTGCAGTAACTGCATATGCAGATTACGTTCTTGATGGCGATATCACTGTTGGTGCAACTTATGCTGGTGAAGCTGATGCCGTGTCTTACAACGCTATGTTTGAATATGTAATGCCTTCTGTTGGTACCAGCACAATGGCATACGGCGTTGACGCTGCATACGCAGTATCTGATATGATGTCTGCAACTGCTGAATACAGAATGGATCATGCTGAGCTAACTCGTATGGCTGCTGGTGTTGCATACACTACTGAAGGCGGTGCGGTAATGGCTGTTGATTATGTTGCTGATCAGGGTTGGGACGGAGAAGCTGCTGTAGACGCAGTTACAGCGTCTGCTTCTTACTCTTTCTAAGTTAAACTTAGTTAGACTATAAAGTATAAAGCCGGTCTCTGACCGGCTTTTTCTATTTCTGTAAGTTTAAAAATGCTCTTTCCTCGCCATTATTTCTCTCATTCGTCAAATATAACTGCAATTCTGTTGATCCAGTGGATTAAAACCTAAAACCTATTTCGATATACTTTCGGTAAATCAGATGACTTTCCAGAAGGAATGCTTTAGTTCATGGAGTGTTTTTATAGCCATTCTATTCGCTCTTATGCGCGTATGGTCGTTTCCATAGGCATTCTGTTGTCTGTGTTTCGGGTCGATGCGGCAGAAACTGAGTTGATGGTTGCGTATTCTGGAGAGCTCAATTATGTGTCGTTATTTGATTTAAATTCGGCTTCTCAAAAAAATTATATAGAAGATGACATTGCAGGCGATCATTTTGAGTTAACCATAGATTTTGCGGTCACTCATGGTCTTTTTTCGGGCAATCTGATTGTCCAGGAATATGACGATGACACGATAGATGAGTCTGACCCATTAGCCATTGCCGCTCAGCAGCAGGTTTGGGTGATTACTGCTGAGAATCTGCGCGTCTATGAAGGCAATCTTGTATTTGGTCAATTAGATCCAGTGAATACCACTGATGGCTATGTTTCTTTAGTTACCGATGAGCTTAATGAGGGGCTAGGATATGGGGCACAGCTTGGTGTACGATATTATTATCCACAGTGGCCGATAGTTGTTCAGTTGGATGCGAACTATGTATCTGATACCTATTTGCCAGATTTTGAGCATGATAACCTATGGGGCTTGGCAGTCAATTATCATCGTAAAACTGCTGAGGCTGAAATCCATGCTGATGTCCATATTGCCGATGATCCGGACAATATTTTACGACCGGTATTCGTGGGTTTGGCAGGAGATTTCCAGCTTAACCCGTATTATAAAACAACTGTCGTTTTTCAAAGTGCCTATGATATGACCTTTGGGGTGCGCTTTGAGCGACAAATCAATAACAGATTTTGGTATGTCCAATGGGCTGATCCCTCCCGGGATGCTAAGCAAGATGCAATTACCCAGCTGGGTCGAATCTATGACTCCCCCTATACTCCTATGATCTATACACTTGAGTTAACGCGTATTGCTGCTAATACGCTCTGGCTGGAATCAAGAGTTGACTATAAAAAGGACAGGCTGGGTGTCTATGCTGAGTTTTCCAAGAGTTTTATTGCTGAGGATAGTGCTTCTGAAGTGGGTGGAGGGGTCACTTATTTAAGTAATACGGGTTTGCTTTATACCGCTAAATATTTTAATCGAGTCGTAGATGCACTATCAGTTTTACCAGGCATTCAGGCCGAGAATTATTTTGAATTTTCAGCGACTTATTCTTTTTAAGTTTTGATGGTTATCATGAATTTATACCACTTAAATAGAGGCGTGGTATAGCCATCTTCTTGCTAAATCACCTCGTAATCATCCGTTACAAATACATACAATATTCCCTTTGGATTTACCTTTTGTTTACCTACAACCTTAGGCATTTGAGCAATACTTAAATGGTAGAGAACGGTATTTAGAAATGTAGTTTCTCTTTTGTTTGATGCCTTTTTGGAGGTGTCTTTTGAGTGGCTTAAAGCTAGCTTACCTTAGCTTTTTAGTATTATTAAGCATCTATATAGGGGCAGATCAAAACGATTTTTATGAGGCTGGTAAAGGAATACGTCAACAGCGAATAAGCTATGATGGCGCCCCAAACTCGGGTATGGAATGGATACGCGGTTTTGTTATTCCATGGAATAAATTTGAATCTGGTGTGGAAGAAAGGGTTGAGTTTATTGAAGAAAATAGCAACTCAGCTGTAGGTTTAGAGGGTTTAGCTAAATTAAATAAGGTTAACATCAGGTTGGTGAGTCTGGATTCAGTGCAACCCATAAATGGCTTCAATTTCTCTGGTGTTGAGGTGTATTCTGAAATAGCGTTGAGTGGTGTCAATGTTGCAACCTTGGTCGTTGGCTCAGCTGGTGATATATCCGGATTTAATCTAGCTGCTATTATTATAAATGCCGGTGATGATTTGTCAGGTTTCTCGATTGCCGGTCAGTCTATAGGTGTTGGTAAAAGGCTTTCAGGGTTTGCATTTGCAGGATTGCATCTACGTGTTGGTGGTCCTGATCCTATGGGCGAGGGGCGGTTGTCGGGTGTCGCTGTTAGCGCCATAAATGAAATTAATGGCCGTAATGACGGTTTGAGCATGGGTGTTATTAATCGGTCTTCAGGTGGAAATGGCGTGCAGATTGGCTTACTGAATTATAATGCTGGTAACCCATGGTGGTCTAGATTGCTGCCAGTAATAAATGTTGATTTTTCTCGTTATAAGGTAAGTAATGTTGGTGCTGAGTGATTGTGCTTTGGGTATTAGGTATTAGGTATTGGATTGATATCTGTGGGACATAAAAAAACCGGCATTAGCCGGTTTTTTTCTTGCAAGAAAACTTAGGCTTTCAGTGCTTTAATCTTGATGTTTAGGCGAGACTTGGTACGAGCTGCTTTGTTAGCCGTCAAGATACCTTTGCGTGCCATCTTATCCAGTGCAGGCTGTGCAATTGCAAAAGCCTCAGTTGCTCCTTCGAAGTTTTTAGCTTCAATTTGAGCGATAGTCTTTTTAATAGCGGTACGAACCATAGAACGTAGGCCATTGTTATGCACGCGGCGCTTAATGGCCTGACGAGCGCGTTTACGTGATCCAGCAGAGTTAGCCACGATCAGGCTCCTTAGAAAATAGTTTAAAAAATTGAGGGGCGCGATTCTATGTCGCGAATGGGATGATGTCAATCCAATGTGAAGATTATTTTAATAAAAACTCCAATAAGCCATTCTAGTAGCAGACCTGGTGCTGGTAATCTCATAATCAAACGATACCGCTGTGCTGTAGGAGTAGGCTTCAGCCTGCCACCCTGCCACCAAGAATCGTCAGCTAAAGCAGACTCATACGGGATCAATATGAAATGGTTTTAGTCATTTGTAAGAGGAGTAGGCTTCAACCTGCCACCCTGACACCAGGAATCGTCAGCTAAAGCAGACTCATACGGAATCAGTATGCAATGGTTTTCGTCACTCGTAGGAGCGGTTTTTAACCGCGATCTTGTCTATAAGGTGCTGCTGATCATTCGTCCTGAGTCAACTCGGTGCGCATTGATCGGTCTATCTGGAACAGGTTAATTGGGATATTGCGTCCTTATTCAAGCCCTTCGCAGTAAGCCTTAAATTGACATATAAGCGTTTTGCTTTAGCATTCTCGTCTACGCATCTTTCTTCCGTTTCTTCGAGAACTTTAATGAGCTCCATTACCAAGGCACCACCAAAAAAACACGGTTTGTTAGGTTCCAGTCTTATTGTGGGCTTGGGTACCCTGCTGTCACGTGTTTTAGGTTTAGTGAGAGATGTCAGTGTTGGCCATATGTTTGGTGCCGGTGGTATGGTTGATGCGTTTTTTGTCGCCTTTAAAATTCCCAATTTTTTAAGGCGACTGTTTGCTGAAGGCGCATTTTCGCAAGCATTTATTCCGGTTTTGTCAGAATATAAACAAAAGGGTGGCAAGGAAGCGGTTCGCGAATTGGTCGCTCATGTTGAAGCTTGGTTGGGTATTTGGCTCACGGTTGTGACTCTGGTGTTAATTTTGGCCTCGCCATTAGTTGCGATGTTATTTGCACCGGGATTTTGGTGGCAGGGTGAGTCTGCAAAGCTGACAGAAGTCGGCTATATGATTAAATTAACAGCGCCCTATCTGTTTTTTATCTCGTTAACATCGCTTTCCGGAAGTATTTTAAATGTCTATCAGCGCTTCGCTGTGCCGGCCATTACACCGGTTTTATTAAATATTAGTTTGATCACTGCCGCGCTATGGCTGTCGCCGTCATTTGGTGTGCCTGTTCATGCGCTCGCGTGGGGCGTGTTTGTGGCCGGAGCATTACAGTTTGCATTCCAGTTGCCATTTTTGTGGCGTGAAGGTGTGCTGGTGTTTCCCGTATTCGCCGCGAAACATCCGGGTGTTAAAAAAATTAGCCTGTTGATGATACCGGCGCTGTTTGGTGTTTCGGTGAGCCAGATAAATCTATTGCTGGACACCGTACTGGCTTCGCTCCTGCAAGATGGTAGTGTTTCCTGGTTGTATTATTCAGACCGGCTAGTGGAGCTGCCATTGGGTATTATTGGTATTGCGATCGCCACCGTGGTGTTACCTTCGTTATCAAAGGATCATGCCGCTCAATCTGTAACCGCCTTTTCCTCAACTCTTGATTGGGCAATCAGATTAATATTCTTGTTGGGTATTCCCGCATCCATTGCTTTGATTGTGCTGGCTGAACCCATGTTAAGCGTTATTTTTTATCATGGCGAAATGGATTACTTTTCGATTCAAATGGCTTCTTTGAGTTTGCGAGCCTATGCCTTTGGTCTGTTGGCATTTATGTTTATCAAAATTCTGGCCCCGGGATTTTACTCGCGACAAAATACTAAAACCCCGGTAAAGATTGCCATCTATGCTATGTTTGCCAATATGGTGTTAAACCTCTTGCTGGTTTTTTGGTTGCAGCATGCGGGACTTGCCCTGGCGACGGCACTGTCCTCCTGGTTAAATGCGGCATTGTTGTATGTTGGGTTGCGCAAAGAGATCGGCCTGCGGGTGAGTTCGGAAAGTTGGAAGATGTTGGTTCGTGTTTTGGTGTCCACGGGCGTGATGGTGCTATTGATATTCTGGCTGCAGCCTGACGGAGCTTATTGGCAGTCGCAGTCAATTTGGAGCCGAGTGACTATGCTTACAGAACTGATTAGCATTGGACTGGTCAGTTATGTCTTTAGTTTGTTACTGACTGGCACTCGCATTTCGCAGTTAAAACACTGATCTTTGTTCTGCCTTTGGTTATAATTGCGCGTTATGGTTTGTAGGGTACTCTGGGTCGGTTAGATTTGGGTATATGAAAAGGGTTTAGGTCGATAATTTAGGCGTTAGCGGTTAGATACGGCTGTTGTGGAAATGGTTTGAATGCAGGTCATCAGAGGAATTCATAATATTGGTTCGATCCATCAGGGATGTGTGCTTTCAATTGGAAACTTCGATGGCGTCCATAAAGGGCATCAAAAGATCCTGTCTAATCTTGTTGATATGGCACGATTAGGACATCATCCTAGTCTGGTGATGTTATTTGAACCCCAGCCGAAAGAATTTTTTCATCCCGAAACTGCCCCGTTAAGAATTACCGGTTTTCGTGAAAAATTACGCCTCATAGAACAATGCGGTGTCGACTATGTTATCTGCGTACCATTCAATCAGCGATTCAGATCCATGTCTGCGGAAAACTTTGTGCAACACGTTTTGGTAGACAGGCTGGCCGTTTCTCATGTCATGATCGGTGATGATTTCCGATTCGGATGTGATCGGCAAGGCAGTATTGATTATTTAAATGCAGTAAAAGACACTCAGGGGTTTGAAGTTTCCAATTCAAGCACCATAGAACATCAAGAAGCCCGAATTAGTAGTACCCGAATACGTGAACAACTGGCCGCGGGAAATATAGCCGATGCCAATGAGCTGTTAGGCTGGGATTATCAGATTTCTGGACGTATTATTAGAGGGGCTGAGTTAGGCCGGACGATAAACGTACCTACGGCCAATATAGGATTACGAAATATTAGGCCGGCACTTCAGGGTGTCGTCGTTGTCAGTGTCTCTGGTGATGGTATAAAAGACCATCCAGGTGTCGCTAATTTGGGACCTAAACCAACGGTTAACGGACTAAAGTCTGGTTTAGAGGTACACTTGCTGGATTTTGATGCCGACCTTTATGGTAAGCATCTCACCGTAACCATCCTCAAGAAATTGAGAGCAATAGAAAAATTTGAATCTTTTGATTTGCTGAAGCAGCAAATCTTTAATGATATTGCCCAGGCTAGGGCATATTTTAATAACGTTTGAGCGAAAATGGCTGACCATGACTGATTATAAATCCACGTTAAATCTACCGAAAACAGCATTCCCTATGAAAGCGAATCTGGCGAACCGTGAGCCAGGGTTTCTTGAGAAATGGCAAAAGACTGACCTTTACCAGAAAATTCGTGAAGTCAGCCAGGGTCGTCCAAAATTTATTTTGCATGACGGACCTCCATACGCGAATGGTGATATTCATATTGGTCATGCGGTTAACAAGGTTTTAAAAGATATTATTATTAAGTCTCGCTCTGTTGCAGGATTTGATGCCCCTTATGTGCCGGGTTGGGATTGTCATGGGTTGCCAATCGAACATAAGGTTGAAGGTATGATCGGTCGTGCTGGCGATAAGGTTGATTTTGAAACCTTTCGTCAGAAATGTCGTGAATACGCGCACAAACAAATTGATGGTCAGAAAAAAGATTTTATTCGTATGGGTATCTTTGGATCATGGGATAAACCTTATCTGACCATGAACCCGGAAACCGAAGCCGATATCATTCGTGCTCTTGGAAAGATTGCCGACAGTGGTCACCTGGTGAAGGGCTTTAAGCCGGTTTACTGGAGTGTTGTGGGTAGTTCTGCGTTAGCAGAAGCTGAAGTTGAGTATCACGATAAAACCTCCACTCAGGTCGATGTCGCTTATTCGGCTGTTGATGCTGGCAAAGCATTGTCTGTATTTGGCGTTGAGTCAGATCTGTCGCCTGAAATGGTCATCTGGACGACCACTCCCTGGACATTGCCATCGTCTTTGGCTTTGTCTGTTGGTGCTGATCTTGATTATCAACTGATCAAAATGACTAAAGAGGGTCAGGATCACTTGTTGGTGTTGGCAGAGGATTTGGCCGAGTCGGCGCTTGAGCGTATGAATGTCGATTCATCCAGTGTACTAGGCAGTGCTAAAGGACAGGCTCTGGAAGGATTATTATGTAATCATCCGTTTTATGATCGTCAGGTTCCTGTGTTATTGGGTGATCACGTAACACTTGACGCTGGTACCGGTATTGTACATACCGCACCAGACCATGGTATGGAAGATTTCGTTGTCTGTAATAAATATGGCATCGAAACCATCAACCCTCTGAATGATGCGGGTATCTTCCGTGATAATGTCGAATTATTTGCCGGAGAGCATGTGTATAAGGTTGATGCTCATGTGGTGACCGTACTTGAAGAGCACCAGTCATTACTAAGTCAGGGTAAATTGACCCACAGCTATGCGCATTGCTGGCGAACCAAAACACCACTGATCTATCGTGCAACACCCCAGTGGTTTATTTCTATGGATCAGAAAGGCTTGAAAGATAAGGCTATGGAAGCCATTAAGGGTGTCCGCTGGGTGCCTGCATGGGGACAGAATCGAATAGAAGCTATGGTAGGGCAAAGCCCTGACTGGTGTATCAGTCGTCAAAGAACCTGGGGTGTACCCATTGCCTTTTTTGTGCACAAGACAACGGGTGAGCTTCATCCGGAAACGTCACGATTAATTGAAGAGGTTGCAACGCGAGTAGAAACCTCGGGTATGGATGCCTGGTGGCAGTTAGATCCTAAAGAGCTCTTGGGTGATGATGCAGAAAATTATGAAAAGGTAACCGATACCCTGGATGTTTGGTTTGACTCTGGTGTTACCCATTCTTCGGTCCTGTCAAAGCGTGAAGAGCTAGGGCAATATCCGGCCGATATGTATCTGGAAGGTTCGGATCAGCACCGAGGCTGGTTCCAGTCGTCACTAAAAACCGCCATTGCGATCAATGGTACTGCACCCTATAAACAGGTTTTGACTCACGGCTTTGCCGTTGATGCCGATGGTCGTAAAATGTCCAAGTCTCTGGGTAATGTGATATCGCCCCAGAAAGTGATCAATAAGCTGGGTGCTGATGTACTTCGCTTGTGGGTAGCAGCAACGGATTATAGTGGTGACATGACGGTGTCTGATGAAATTCTAAACCGTACCGCAGACTCTTACCGTCGAATCAGAAATACCGCACGATTTTTGGTATCAAATCTTGACGGCTTCGAACCCAAGGAAAATGCGGTTGCTGATCATGAATTATTGAGCCTTGATCGTTGGATTGTCCGCCGTACCGCTGAGCTTCAAAAAGAGATTCAGGAGTCATACGATAATTACCAGTTCTTACATGTTTACCAGAAGGTACATAACTTCTGTGTGTTGGATCTGGGTGGTTTCTATCTGGATATCATTAAAGATCGTCAGTATACAACGCAAACCAATAGTCTTGCGCGACGCAGCTGTCAGACCGCCATGTTCCATATTGCAGAAGCACTGGTTCGTTGGGTTGCTCCAATATTGAGTTTTACTGCAGATGAATACTGGAAGTTCTTACCGGGTGAGCGCTCTGAATCGGTATTCCTAGAGACTTATTACCAAGCGATAAATCATGTTTCTGAAGATGAAAACTTGAATGATGCCTATTGGCAGACACTGGTTGGTGTAAAAACGGCGGTAAACAAGGAGCTTGAACAGGCACGTAATGAGAATCGTGTTGGTGGTAGTTTGCAGGCTGAAATCACCCTGTACTGTAGTGACGAGCTTAAAGCACAGCTTGACAAACTTGGCGACGAGCTGCGGTTTGTCACCATGACCTCAGACGCCAGGGTGACATCATTATCCGAAGCGGGTGATGAATCGAGACAGAGTGATATTGAAGGCTTGAAGTTGTCTGTTAGTGCCACAGAACACGAAAAATGTGTTCGTTGTTATCACCATAGAGAAGATGTTGGTCAACACCAGGGCCATGAAGAAATTTGTGGTCGATGTTTGGATAACATTACCGGTGACGGCGAAGTCAGACATTATGCCTAAACAAGATGCCGCAACTGATTCAGGTATGAGTCAACAGAATTCAATAGGGACTCGCTGGGGAAAATTGCCCTGGTTGGCCCTGTCAGTCGTTTTGATCGCGGTAGATTTGATCACTAAACATCTGGTTTCCGGTGCTTTTTATCTGGGCGAACAGCTGGCTATATTACCGTTTTTTAATCTAACTCTGGCTCATAATTCAGGCGCTGCTTTTAGCTTCTTGTATGATGCCGGAGGTTGGCAACGATGGTTTTTTTCGTTTATTGCCCTTGCCGTCAGCGCCGTTATCATTCGTTGGTTATATAAGTTAAAGCCCGAGCAGACGCTTTTGGCAGTGGCGCTTTCTTGTGTATTGGGTGGTGCAATTGGAAATCTGGTTGACCGATTAACCCTGGGTTATGTTGTCGACTTTATTCAGGTGTACTGGCGCCACTGGTACTTCCCATCTTTTAATGTCGCAGATTCTGCAATCACCCTAGGTGCGGGTTTGCTGATCCTGGATGCGATTATCAATCCTGAACCCAAAAAAGAGACATAGATGAATTCTGATTTAGAAATTGCTGAAAATAGCCAGGTGACCCTACATTTTGCCATTCGATTAGAAGATGGCGCCGAGGTCGATAGTAACTTTGGTGGTAAACCTGCAACCTTCACCGTAGGCGATGGTAATCTTTTACCCGGATTTGAGCAGTCTCTTTTTGGATTAAAATCCGGTGACAAACGAAAACTGGTTATCAAGCCAGAACAAGGATTTGGTATGCCAAACCCGGCTAACCAGCAAAAATTTAAGCCTGAGCAATTTAATCAGGATCAGGAATTATACCCAGGTTTGGTCATGAGCTTTAATGACGCTGCGAATACCGAATTACCCGGTGTTATTGCAACGGTTTCAGAAGATGAGATTATCGTTGACTTTAATCATCCATTGGCAGGAAAAACACTAGAGTTTGAAGTTGAAATTCTGTCCGTAGAAACTGCAGGTTTATCCAGTTGAAGGTTTTACTGGCCAATCCAAGGGGGTTTTGTGCCGGAGTCGATCGTGCGATTGATATTGTTAATCGTGCGTTAGATATTTTTGGAACCCCTTTGTATGTTCGTCATGAGGTGGTTCACAATAAATTTGTGGTTGATGGTCTCAGGCAACGCGGAGCCATTTTTGTTGATGAACTCGATGAAGTACCCGATGGACATCGTGTTATCTTCAGTGCTCATGGAGTCTCTAAAGCGGTCCAGAAAGAAGCTCGTCGTCGAGGACTTCAGGTCTTTGATGCGACCTGCCCGCTGGTGACCAAGGTTCATCTGGAAGTTGCCCGATATAGCAAGGAAGGATCGAACTGCGTATTAATCGGTCATAAGGGTCATCCTGAAGTCGAAGGCACCATGGGTCAATTCGATTCCAGTCAGGGGGGGCACATTTATTTGATCGAGTCCGAGCAAGATGTTGAAGATTTGAAGGTCGATGCGACAACACCCTTGGGTTATGTCACTCAAACGACGCTCTCAATGGATGATACCTCTCATATTATTGATCTTCTCAGAGCAAAATTTCCTGGTATTCACGGACCTAAGAAAAACGACATCTGTTATGCGACCCAGAATCGACAAGATGCGGTTAAAACACTCGCTGATCAGTGCGACCTGGTCGTAGTGGTCGGCTCGCCCAACAGCTCCAATTCAAACCGATTACGAGAGTTATCTGAACGTATGGGTTGCGAAGCCTATTTAGTTGATAATGCCGATCAGGTAAAACTGTCGTGGTTAGAAGGTAAGAAAAATATTGGAGTCACCGCTGGGGCGTCTGCACCTGAAGTGCTGGTTTCCCGGGTTGTGACCTGTATTCAGGATAAAACTCAGGCACGGGTGCAAGAGATTGAGGGAATATCAGAAAACATTACATTCAGGTTACCCAAAGAATTACGCTTAAAAGAAGTCTAGATTCCAGAGTGTTGCTCACAGTCAGGAGCGCTCTTCATCAGGAATGTGTGACGCAATGCACAGTCTAAACGCCTACCCATCAACACTTAAATCAATTAAAAGCCATTTATCGGATGCACATCACCGTTTGGCTAGCCTGGTACCACGACAAGGTTCACCTCAACTAGTATACAGTCATGAAAAGGGGATTTTATGAATAGTAAGCAACGCGGTTTTACCATAATAGAATTGATGATAACCATGGGGATATTGGCCATTATCGTCGGTATGGCACTGCCAAGTTTTACCGGGTTTGTACAGCGTAATCAATTAAGCTCCAGTGTACGAAGTATTATTGGCGGCGTTGCTTTAACAAGATCTCAGGCAATATCACAGCGGGAGGATGTCGTATTTGAACCCCGGGAAGGCGGTTGGGTCAATGGTTGGCAAGTTAATCACGCAGGTAACATCATTAGACAGTCTGATCCTTTTCCAGCAGGGTACACCTTTACATTTGCCAATGGTTCAACCAGTTTAACTTTTAATTCCCGAGGCATTTTGGCCATTGCAACCAATGAAGAGATTACCATTGCAGATACTCATGGCAACAGCAGAGTGGTTCATTTACCCCGGTCGGGATCGGCGTACATCAGGTGAATACTATGAAGAAACAAAAAGGCATTGGCATGGTTGAGATTCTGGTTGCTTTGCTGATTACTGCCGTAGGACTCATCGGTATCACCGGGATGCAGGCGGTCAGTTTAAAAAATAATTTATCGGCTTTAAATCGTAGTAATGCATTGTTTCTGGCCGGCACCATGATGGATCGAATTCGGACCAATCCGAATGCTGACTATGAAACAGCCCTGACGGATGAGCCGCCTATATCACCGGCTACCTGTGCCTCGGCAACCTCAAATTGTAGCACTGCGCAAATTGCCGGCGTTCATATATCTCACTGGAAATGCATGTTGGGTGGTTATCAAAGCACAAGCCTCTGTTCGACCTTTAATCCTTTAATGCCTGATGCTTTAGGGTCCATTACCAGAAATGATGCTGGCGATTACGATATTGTTATTCGCTGGACAGACCGTGTGTCTTATGTCGATGGTGCGAAAACTGGTGGTCAATTAGTATCAATTCAAACAACTCTGGGAATGTAATCATGATGATGCGCATATTTAAGCCTCAAAAAGGTTTCACGCTCGTTGAATTGATGATTTCAATGTTATTAGGGCTTATTTTAACCGGCGGCATCTACTCGGTTTTTACACAAAATGCGCAAACCAGTAACTTTGTTCAGGGCTCATCTCGAATTCAGGAAAATGCCCGCTTTGCGTTATCAGAATTATCAGCCCATGCACGAATGATTGGTTATATGGGCTGTTTGTCACAATTGGATTTAGATTCGCCCGAGTTTATCAATACTGTAGACGGGGCTCCTGGCAGTGGTGATATCTATGATTTTTCAGCCGGTCATTTAGAAATTATTGATACTGAATTTTCCAATGTACCTGCTACCTATGCTCTGAGCCCGGAACCAGCTCCTGACACGGATGTTCTTGTCATTCGTGGCTTGTCTACCGCAGATTTTAATCTCTCGGGTGCTATGCCTAATACCTCTGCCGATTTAAAGGTCGTGGGTGGTGAAGGCCTTGAAATCGGCGATATTGTTTTTTTAAGTGACTGTGAGAAAGCCTCAATGTTCCAGGTTACTAATTTAACCATTCAGGCGGGTACCGGTGAATCCAACGTGGTCCATAATACCGGAGTCGGAAGTCCCGGAAATTCTCAGTCAGAGCTGTCCAATTCTAATCCATTCGGTGAAGATGCTACGGTCCAGGAGTTTACTACGACCATTTTTTACATTGCTCCGGCCACCTTTACCAATAATCTGGGCAACGAAGTTTTATCGCTCTGGCAAAAAAATGGTGCTGATGATGCCTTTGAATTTGCGTCGGGTATCCGTGATCTGGAAATCTTGTCAGGAGAAGATGCTTCTGGTGATGGCATACCTGACAGAATTGTCAGACCTGAAGATGTCAACGATTTTAATGATGTCGTGTCTTTGAATATCCAGATAACGGCAGACTCAATTGATCCCGTTGATGGCACGGACTTAATCATCAGGGATTTTGGCGCCACGGTAAAATTGAGGAATAGGGGTATATGATTCATTCAAATATCAAGAATCAAAAGGGAGCAGCCTTACTCATTGCTTTGGTTTTGTTATTAGTTTTAACCTTTATGGGTGTGGGCTCTATGGAAACGACCACGCTCGAAGAAAAAATGGCCTCGAACCAAAAGGATTATTATTTAGCCTTTGAAGCAGCAGAGTTCGCATTGAAGGATGCAGAGGAAATGATCAACATTTTGTTCTCAACGGGCGGCTTTTCCGTTTCTGGTGCCAATGGCTTGTTCAGAGACCATGAATTAACCGATAAGGTCTGGACAACAGTAGACTGGACGGATGATACAGCTGTACATTTTGTAACCGTCCATCCGGGTATGACGGGAGTCCCTCCTAAATATATTATCGAACGATTGGCTATTGTAACCGATGCCGATGATCTGAATCTAGGTAACGAGTATGGGGAGCAAACCGGGGCAACCGAGACAACTATCTTCAGAGTGACAGCTCGTGGTGAAAGTGGTAAGGGCAGTGTCGTGACTCTGCAAGCAACGGTAGCCAAGGCAATTTAATGATGGAGACACTCATGAACAGATTCATACAAATACTGGTTATCGTGACTCTTTCAGCCGGAAGTTTCGCAGCAGAGTGGGGGATGTCTGATAAACCATTAGAGATCCCCCAAGGTGCCCAGCCCAATGTTGTGGTGATTATGGACGACTCAGGTTCAATGGACTGGGAAGTCATGACAAAAAATTATAATTTAGGAGGCAGGTTTGCCTATAACCAGCCTTATTCCGGCAGCACTGATACATCTGAAGTTAATCAGAGGGGAACCTGTGGTGCAGGCTCTGTATATCGCTTTGGTGTTGAATTTAGCACGAATGAAAGTCAGGGTACTTGTTATCTGGCCGCTGAAGATGCCTGGCGCTTTAGAAACCATGATTATAATCCGCTATATTACAATCCAGACCGAACCTATGTTCCATGGCCGGGGCTTTCTAATTATAAGACAGCTACCTATCCCGATGGTGTTCCATATTCTGACTTAGCCACCGAATTTATAGCCAATGAGCCATCAGCAGCAGGGTTTGGTTTGGTTGGATTTGATGATCCCTATGATCCCTATGAGTGGTTAGATTTAACGGTTCATAACGGTGATTGGGATGCCACTGATATTGATGGTGGCTCCCATGTTAGGACTTCAGATAAAGATCTGGATACGATTCCGGATGGATTCAGCTATTACCTGTGGGAAGATACTAACAACCCGGACAATATACCGCCATTATTTGAGAATGCAGACACCATCACAGAGGTCAGAGTTAATACGCTTCCTGCAGCCGATCAAATTAATTTTCAAAACTGGTTTAATTTTTACCGCTCCAGAGATTTATCCGCTAAAGCATCTATGCATTTTGTATTTGAAACTATGACGTCAACTCGTGTTGGTTATACCACGTTGAATCAGTCAAGTTACAATGCACAAGTGAGTGAGTTGAATCCAAATCCGGAAGCCGTAGGTTCAAATAAATATCAATTATATCGGCAGTTTGATCGCACCGTTCCCAATGGAGGTACGCCCCTAAGAACGGCACTAAGAGATGTAGGCCAATATTTTAGTTGTTCAGCAACCGATAATAAATTTGGTACCGACGGCAGTGGCGCCGGCCTTTGCCCTTACTTAACCGTTGATGAGGGTGCGACCTGCCAGCAAAATTATTCAATACTGTTCTCGGATGGCTTTTGGAATGGTTCATCACCTGATCTTAACGTGGCTATAGCAGGTGGTGGTGATCAGGATAGTGGCAATGGTATGTATGAGGGTGGTCCATTTGCAGATAATGCCGGCGGTTCGGTATGGAGTAATACACTTGCCGATGTTGCCATGTATTATTATAAAAACGACCTGCGAGCAGATCTGGATGATGAGGTCATGGTCACTGACATCGATCTGAGTCGTGAGGCGGATCTGGAAGGTGTGAGTCAAATGCACCAACATATGAAGACTTACACGGTCGCATTTGGGCTCGAAGTTGATAGTTTTAGTAACGACACCTTCGATGAAATGGCTAAAGCCACTTCCATAGACTGGCCTGATCCAACCGCGAGTAACGTTAATAAGATTGTTGATATGATGCATGCCGCTTTTAATGGGCGTGGTGAATTTTATGCTACTCAAGATGATCAGGTGTTAACTGATGATCTTGCCGATAGTTTTTTAAGAATCTTTGCTGAGCAAAGCGGAGCCGCCGGTGTATCCTTTAACTCACAGGAATTGAAAACCGGTACCTACATTTTCAGAGCCTTCTATAATCCATCAACTTTTAATGGTGACCTGGTTGCTATTACCTTTGACACTAGTGGTAAACCCCTGGTTGATAGTCCGGTTTGGTCAGCTTCAGAACAGCTAGATAACGTGGTGTCTGAGGGTAAGCGTTTGATTGTCAGCTATGATCCGGATGCCAAAGAAGGTATTTTGTTTGATTATGATAATGGTTTGACAGCGACACAACAGGCCTGGTTTGAGGGTGATGAACCTACTAATCGTGGTGCGGACTATGGCGATGGCGATGCTGTTTGGGGTGATGAGCGCATCGATTTCTTGTGGGGTGACGTGTCGCTCGAAGGGGCTAGATTTGATCGGGGTGAATTAAGAGAGCGAGACGGTTTATTAGGTGATTTTGCCAATTCAACGCCTCGCTATGTGGGTATACCCCAGGGCATTAAACGAGATTTTGAACCCTATCCAACCGCCATAGGCACACTGTATTCTGAGTTTAAAGATTCATATATAGATCGTGCAGACTTGGTATATGCCGGAGCAAATGATGGTATGTTGCATGGGTTCAGCGCGACTACGGGTAGAGAGGTGTTTGCATTTGCTCCGAATAAAACCATGGATGACCTATACCAATATACCCTGCCAAGCTATATCCATGAGATGTCTGTCGATGGTTCTCCGGGAATCAATGATGTCTTTATGACAGATGGCGGTGTTGAGCAATGGAAGACGGTGCTAATGGGAGGCTATCGTGCTGGTGGTAAGGGTTATTATGCGTTGGATATTACCAATCCGGCAACCTTCACCCAATCACAGATGCCAGATAACGTGATGTGGGAATTTACCGACGCTGATGATGATCGGTTAGGTTTAACCTTTAGTACCCCTAATATCGTAATGTCTAATGCTAAATACGCCAGTGGTAATCACCGTTGGATTTCCCTGTTTGGTAACGGTTATAACCAAAGTAACGCTAATGGTGAGTCGTCACTATTTGCTCTATTTATTGATGGTGGTCTGGACGGCAACTGGAATAAGGTCAGCCAAGCCAGCAATTTTAGTAATGACGACTTTATAGTGATGGAAACCGGCGAGGGTTTTATTACCCATGGTTCTGACACCTACCCTAATGGTCTTGGGACTCCAAGAGCTATTGATATGGATGCCAATGGTACTGTTGACTTGGTATACGCAGGTGACCTTGCTGGTAATCTATACCGTTTTAATTTAATAGATGCTGACCCTGCCAACTGGGTGATGGAACAAGTATTATTTAAAGCGCAATATGAAGACGCTGCCTCGAATATCACTCGCCAACCCATCACGGTGCAACCCATTGTTACCCATAATGAACAAGGAAATGGGTATTTGGTCGTGGTTTCAACAGGAAGCTGGATGACATTAGAGGATATTACCTCAAGCGAAGTTCAGTCTTTGTACGGTCTTTGGGATAATCTGTCTACTTCCTATCCTATGGTTGCTACGGAACTGATCGAACAGGAATTCGCCAATGTGGCCAGTCCATTGCATGGTTTTACCTATCGGAATCTATCCAATAATCAGGTTGCCTATAAGGATTCGGGTAAAATTGGCAATAGGGTCATGGGATGGGTTATTAATTTTGATCTCTGTCCGGCAGGAATCACCGGCTGCGCTGATGCAGATGTTGAGTACCCGGGAGAACGTGGTATTCGAAACCTATTGATTAAGGAAGGTGTTTTGTTTGGCGTGTCCATTTTACCCAGCTCAAATCGAGCCTGCTCAGACGCTCCGGGTGGTTACCTGTTTTCAATCGATAGTCAGTCGGGTGGCGTGGTACCTGAAAAACCAGCCTTTGATTTGAATGATGATGGATCATTTGATGACAAGGATTTCTCAGACACTGATGGTGATGGTGTTGCCGATGATGACGAAATTCCTTCTGCGATTCGAATTGACGATGGCTTACCCTCGGATATTGCGGTAATTGATGGCGGAGGTTCAGATGGGTCACAGGTGTGTTATCAAACCAGTACGGGTGAATTGGTGTGTGCCGGTGCAAACGTAGATTCAAGCTATCCGCAGGGTAAGCTTTCGTGGAAAGAACTTGCGGATTAACAGGAGTATGAAATGAGAAGTTTACTGGTCATATTTATGATGTTTATCTCGACTCTGTCTGTGGCACAGGGGGAGCGCCCAAAAGGCTTTCCAGACAATGGGGAAGAGATGCGCATATATAGGGTAGATTCGACAGACTATAAAATTGAAGCCGATGGATTAATGCATAGGGTAACCAGAGCTGTTAAGGTGATGACACCAGAACTTGATCGAATATTTTTGTTCCAGATTAAGCAAGGATCTGGAGCCATTATTATTAAAGACCAAAAAGGAATAGTCATTGAAATTTGGTTATTACCCGACAACTACCCACTTATGGAGAGCTAATGAAACAATCAGGCGTAACCTTAATTGAATTGATGGTCGTTGTAGCCATTATCGGAATTATTGCAGCAATTGGCTATCCGAGCTATCAGAACTATGTCGTGCAAACTAATCGAACTGAATGTCAGTCTGCTTTGGTTCAAATGGCCAACGCGATGGAGCGATATTACACACTAGCGACTCCTTCCAGTTATGTCGGTGCCGCAACGGGTGGTGCCGCGACGGGTTCGCCTGCCATATTTGCAACTCAGGCACCTCTGGGTGCAACAGCGACCTGTAATCTGACGATTTCTGCCGCTTCTATTAATGACTATGTGCTGGCTGCAACGCCAATTGCGGGTAGCATATTAGCGGGTGATGGTTTGCTAACATTGAACGCAGCGGGTCAAAAATGCTGGTTTGAAGGCTCAGATGCCGGCGTTGGTGCCTGTTCAAGCTGGTAGGTCTGTGACTATCACTGCTTAAAAAGGAGCTGGTACGCTCCTCTTATAAAACTCGTAAGACCGGGCTTTAGCCTGCGATAACACCAATCCACAATCTGAGGAGCTAATAGGCTCCATTTTTGCTGTTTAGGGTTATTCTAAGTTGAGTTTTTTAAGCTTATATCTTAGTGCTCTAAAGGTGATGCCCAACTTTTTAGCTGCGGCCGTTTTATTCCAACGAGTCGATTTTAACGCATTTTCTATCGCATCTTTTTCAACCTTTTCCATATATTCATCCAGGTTGTAGTCTTCGGATGAAACGGGAGTCTCACTAATCTTTGACACAGCATCAGGCGCATTGGCTTCTGGCGGTTTCTCTGCAGACGATGTCATATCGCTTGTCTGCAATCCCAGGGTTTCTGCGTCTATGATGTCCCCTTCGTCACATAATGCAAAGGCCCGTTCCAGGATGTTTTCCAGTTCCCGAACGTTGCCCGGGTAATTATATTCTAATAACCGGCTTCTGGCTGACGCACTTAATTGAATTGAATTGGACTGATATACCTTGCTTAACTTTGCCAGTATAACATCTGTTAATTCAACGATATCGTCTTGTCTGTCTCTGAGAGGCGGTATATCTAATTGAATGACGTTGAGTCGGTAAAATAAATCTTGTCGGAATGTCTGTTTTTCTACCGCCAGGGTTAAGCTTTTATGGGTAGCTGAAAGTATACGAACATCCACTGGAGTCTCTTTAGAGTCTCCAACCGGGCGGACCTTCTTTTCCTGAATGGCCCTGAGCAATTTAACTTGCATATCCAGTGGCAGATCTGCGACCTCATCCAAAAATAATGTGCCACCGTTAGCAGCCTGAAAGAAACCGTCTTTATCATTGACTGCGCCGGTAAAACTGCCTTTTTTATGGCCAAAAAACTCACTTTCCATTAACTCTGCAGATATGGCGCCGCAGTTAACTGCTATGAATGGCCCTTTCGATCTGTGGCCTTGTTCATGAATGAAATGCGCGACTAACTCTTTACCGGTACCTGATTCACCGCAAATAAATACCGGTGCCTGGCTCTTTGATAGTTTAAAGGCTTTTTTCATCATACTCTGAAAAACAGCCGATTTTCCCAGCAGATTAGAACTCTGGGTATCTGGCATAGAGTCTGAAGTAGATTTTAGGTTCAGTGCAGATGACACAATTTGGCGGAGTTGTTTCAAATCCACTGGTTTGGATACGAAGTCAAATGCACCCAGCTTTAACGCCTGAATCGCAATTTCCATGGTGCCGTGTGCGCTGATAATGGCGACAGGGAGGTTAGAGTAATTTTGCTGTATATGCTCCACGAGTGATAAGCCGTCGCCGTCCGGTAGGCGCATATCACTGAGGCATAGTTGAAACGGTTCTTGAGCCAACAAGGCTTTGGCTGATGTTATGTCTTCAGCACAGGATACAGCTAATCCCATACGGAGCAGTGTGATTTCTAACAGCTCTCGTATGTCCGGCTCATCATCAACAATGAGTATTTTTGATACCTGCATGCACTCTAATCCATTTGTTCGCGTTGTGGATGTACAAATAAGATTCTAAACCGACAACCGGTGTTAGTTTCCTGTGTTAATGGGACCCATTCTAACCGAGACTGGTTGGCTTCACATAATTCCTTACAAATAAATAACCCTAACCCGGTTCCGGAATTTTCGGTGGTATAAAAAGGCTCGAAAATATGTTCTTTCTGCTCTTCTGTTAAGCCAGGGCCAAAGTCAATGACGTCAAGATATGGCTGATCGTTAGCATTCAATATACCGGCCTGGATTTCGACCCGCTCTTCTTTTGAATAAGCGGCGCTGTACCGTAAGCCATTGGTGACCAGATTAGACACTATTTGCTGAAGCTGGCTTTGATCAAAACGGATCTGTAAATTATCCGGGCACTGAATATCAATGGAACACTGTGGATGAGACTCAAAGTACTCCGCCTTAAATTGTTCTATCCATACCCCCAAATCAAATAACTCAGGTGTCGACCGCGATTGTCTGGAAAGCTGCAACACATTTTCAATGATACTATTCATTCGTTGAGTGTGATTCTCAATAATTTCGATCATGCGTAAATCAGTGGGGTCTATCTGGGTTGACTCGGACATGAGCTGAGCCGCATGGCTAATAGCACCCAGTGGATTTCTTATTTCATGAGCGATACTGGCCGTTAACCGACCCAGTGATGCTAGTTTCATTTGCTGTGCTTGTTGTTTAATTTGGCTACTGTCTTCTAAAAAAATCAATAAATCAGAATTATCTGTGCCCTGAAGTGATGAAATGCTGATTTGGGTATCCGGCAGTTTGGGGTTAAAGCGAAGGGTTTGTAGCTGGTTGGCCTTTGTTTTACGCCAGTACCCAATTTTCGTGATCAATATGTCGGGTACTCTGTCCATGTTGTTAATCGATGCATCATTGGTAATGAGCGTGATCGCTGATTGGTTAATCATCTTTATATGACCATCGAGTCTGCAGACAATAATGCCGGTACGCATGCGTTGTATGACCTGTTCATTGATATGTTGAAGATCAATAACGCTCTCTGCATGCTCTTTAGCAAGTTCTTCTGATATGCGTACGCGGTTAAGAATATATTGGATCAGAATGGTTACGGCAAAAAATGAAACACCCAGTAATGCGGCTCTAAGAAAGGACGCACTGCTGCTACCAAAACTTGAAATAAGCTCGGTGTAGACGACCCCGGAAGAAGCAATGGCAGCCAAAAATAAACTGTTCTTCAATACCAGGAAAAAAGAGCCTGCAGCAACGCTGACCAGTATCAGATTTGCAAACCCCCCTTCAACGCCACCTGTCGTTTTAGAGATTACAGTGAGTAGTAACACATCGGTGATCATGATGGCCAGGATGGTCGACTGACTCATATTATCTCTTTCTGTGACCATCATACCCAGTCCGCATAACACCAGATATAGTCCACTGGTGATCGTCAGGGTTTGAAACTCACTACGACTGCTTTGAAAAACGTTTAATAAACCGGTTTGAAGTAATACTAATAACAGGATTGCCAAAGCCAGGCGATAATAATTAAAGAAAGACATTAAGCGGTACTGGCTTTCATTGCTTATGTAGGCCTGGTCAGAGTTCATAGTCTTTGATTATTCCAAGGATGAGCTTGCAAAACTTCTGTTGGCAAGCTTTGTTGTCAATTTAGTCGAAAGGATGCCACGTTTCTGGTTGCAATGTCATGTTTAATGGGCAAAATAGCCGGACTAAATTATGGTCACCATGGGATCCAGGGGATAGAACTTGAGCAGATTAAAAGTTGCGTTGGCACAGCAGGAGTTTGTCGTTGGAGATATTCCGGGCAATACAGATAAAATCATCAGTACTGCCCGTCAGGCACTTGCCGATGACGCTAGCCTGGTCATTTTCCCCGAATTAACCCTGACTGGATACCCGCCAGAAGACTTGTTGCTGCGCGATAGCCTTGAAACCCGGATTCAGATCGCCCTTGACCACATTTGTGACCAGCAACTACCTCTATATCTGGTTGTAGGTTACCCGTCATTAGATTCGGGGCTGCTGACCAATTGTGCTGCCGTCATATATCGTGGGGATATTATTTGTGAATATAATAAACAGCATTTACCTAATTATCAGGTATTTGATGAAAAACGCTATTTTACGCCTGGTGAAGAAACGGTGGTTGTTGATATTGAGGGCTTTAAATGTGCTCTAAGTATCTGTGAAGATATTTGGTTTGATGAGCCGGTTGCAATGGCGAAACAACTGGGCGCTGAAGTCATTTTAAATATTAACGGGTCCCCTTTTCATATTAACCGTGACGCCGAACGAAGGGCGCGGGTCACTGAGGTCGCTGAAACGCATGAATTGGCGATTTGTTATGTGAATCATATCTGCGGTCAGGATGAATTGGTATTTGACGGTGGTTCTATGGCGGCTGATAGTACGGGTCTTAAGCATCATAGTTCTGCATATCAGGAATCATTGGATTATATCTACCTAAATAAATCAGAGCAGGGTGTTCAGATTGAGCAGGGCGATATACTGGCACCCAGGCCCATGCTGGAAGACGTGTATCAGGCTCTGATTTTGGGTCTAAAAGCCTATGTGAATCGCAATGGTTTCAACGGGGTGGTATTAGGTCTTTCTGGCGGTATCGACTCCGGCTTTAGCCTGGCAGTTGCCGTTGATGCTCTGGGTGCCGATCGCGTTCAGGCTATTATGATGCCTTATGCCTATACCAGTAAGATGAGTCTGGATGATGCCAGAGAACAGGCTAAAACCCTGGGTATCGAATATTCTGAATTACCTATTGGCTCATTGTATGACGCAGGCATTGAAACCCTGAATCCCTTGTTTGAAGGATTGGCAGTAGATACCACTGAGCAAAATCTACAGGCACGAATTCGTGGATTACTGTTAATGGCCGTGTCTAATAAAAGTGGCAAAATGGTACTGACTACCGGTAACAAATCTGAGTTAGCCGTAGGCTATGCAACCCTTTATGGTGATATGTGTGGTGGCTATAACGTGTTAAAAGATGTCCCTAAAACTCTGGTTTTTCAGCTTGCTGAATATCGAAATAAAATAAGTCCGGTTATTCCGCAGCGCGTCATCGATCGTCCGCCATCAGCAGAGCTGGCTCCTGATCAAAAAGATGAAGACAGTTTGCCCTCCTATGAGGTTTTGGATGCGATCATAGAGGCCTATGTTGAACAGGATAAATCCGCAGAGGCTATTGTCAGTATGGGCTTCAATTCTGAAGAAGTTTACCGGGTAGTGCGTTTAATCGATATCAATGAGTACAAGCGTCGACAGGCTCCAGAAGGTGTGAGAATTACACCACGGGGTTTTGGTCGTGATCGAAGATATCCGATCACTAACGGTTGGAAGCCTGGTATTTAGCAGTTTCCAGAAAAAATCTACTTGATACTTTGAAGCAACTCATACTCCTAATCATGTCAGATTCGACGTTAACACTGAAGTCGAATCTGGTCTTGTTATCTCAACGACAAAGTTAATCCGTGATGCTTTAGCTGGCCTCTGACTTTTGACTCATATTTTGATAAATCAGTGCCGCAACGATGGCGATTAAACCAACAACGGTTAGAGAACCTATGGTTTCGCCCAGGATACGGTTGATCAATATTAATGAGACAAAGGGAGAGATAAATATCAAATTGCTGATGATGCTAGCCCGTGATGCCAGTCTCAGTGCAGACAGCCAAAATACAAATGTAATACCCATTTCAAAGAGACCAACATAGATTCCGGACACCAGACTCTGCCAGCCTGATGAAAAATGGCCGTCAAAAATAAAAAACACGGCAGTTGTTAAAGGAAGGGCAAATAAGAAATTCTGAAAGATAGCGACCACGGGTTTTCGTTTATCTTTGGTGTTAATAATCCAGTAAGCCGCCCACAACAAGGTGCTGAATAATGCCAATCCAATGCCAATCAGTGTTACTTCCTGGCCAGACGCCCTGCCACCCAGGCTAATAAGCACCACCCCGGCATAAGCAATAACCATGGCCAGGGCATCTTTTCTGGTAAATTTATGTCCTAAAAAGGGTACAGACAACAGTGTCAGCGTGATAGCCCAGGTATAATTGATCGGCTGGGCAACCTGTGCAGGTAGTAAGTCGTAGGCTTTGAATAAAATCAGGTAATAGATAACCGGGTTAATGATTGCCAGTAATAACGTTAGCCTGGCTTCATTCTTTAGCGTTACTAAACTAAATGTCAGCTGACCCTGAAAGGCTAAAACCGGTACTAACACCAGAACGGTGGTGATGTTAGCGATCCATAATAGCTGGTATAACGTCTGTTGAGCCAGAGCCAATTTAAAGGCAGTGGCGACAGTCGACCAGCATAGGACGGCGACAAGCGCTAATAGTATGGCTTTACGATCATTGATCATTATTATCTCAGATTTCAGTTAGTTAATTAATTGAATAGCTCAACAGGTGCTGTTGATATACTTGCTAACACCGGATTGTGTTATGGACTCTTGATGCCCCAGTTCAAAAATTGTTGCCCTGCCGGGCGGTTGATCCATCGCGCTAATACAGCAATAACCAGCAAGGAAAAAATTAAGCGTGCCCATAATATGCCTGATAGATGGGCACCCAGCAGCATCATGAGCAAGGTATCTTCAATGAGGCTATGGCAGAGGGCCAAAAAAGACATGGACAGGAACACATCCTTTTTAGTCATGTGTCCGGCTTTGGCTTCCTGAATCAGTAAGCCACCTCCAAATGAAAGCCCTAGTGTAACGCCAATAACCGTAGTATTGGCCGCTGCTTTGCTGACACCAATCAAGCGTAATACGGGATTTAAAAGCAAGTGTATGAACCGCTCAATACCCAGTAAATTTAATAGCTTTAACAAGCTCAGTAACGCGGAAATGATAAAAAATATCATCACCAAAAGCTCAAGTTGGTTGTAGACCCAATCAATAAGATTTAAAGGCTGGGAGTCAGGTTGCCACAGCATGACTGCGGGTTCCTGCAATAGGTTAAATTGAGCATAGGTTCTATGTAAGATCGCCCCTAAAACAAGACTTCCCAGGATACGAATTAATATCGTAACTCGCCATCGAATACCGGCTTTTTTGGCAATGGCTCCTTCAATGGGTAGTGCGTGACCGATTAAAATAAGCAGAGCCAATACAGAAACCTGTGCTACAGACAGTGGATGACTGATGGCGAGCTCAAAATAAACAGCCATAGCGGTATACATATTGGTTAATATAGCACTGGCCCAGACCAGACCCATTGCATCAGGTAGTCCGACTAAAGCCATTAATGGAGACAAAAGTTGTGCCAACCAGCCGACAGCACCAATGAGTTCAAGCACCTTTACGATAATCAATGTAGGAACCATGATTTTTACCAGGGTCCAATAGACCGATATAATGTCTTTAGATAACGGCAGAATATGTTGTTTAATCAGTTGCATGGAATATCCGATAAAAAAGGTGGTAAATCAGGCGATAAGCTGGTTTTTTTGTAGTACTTTTTTAATTTTTTTAGCCTGGCGTTCCAGTGTTTGTAAGTCACCCAGATTGATTTTTTCTTGCTGGTTGATACGACTTTGCAGGTATTCAAGCTCAGAATCCATGAACGCCAAAAGTTTCTTTGGGCAGCCAATGCACACCCCTGCACAGAGCTGAGCCTCAGGCATATCAAAAGGAAAAACGGCTCTAATAGCATTTATGAGGTTTTGACTGGCAGTAAATATGTCTGGCTTTGTCATTCAAATAACCTGAATAATAATGTTAAAAGCTGAATGGGCTAAACTTTACCACGAGTTTGTGGTCAAAGTACTATCCTTCAACAAAAGTGAGAATAACATGGTTCAAATTGGATTACCCTGTAACCCGGAATGGCTGTGTACGGCTATTTCCTGGGGATTGGCGATTGTTACTATGGCTCTGGTATTAAGGTTCTTATATGTATTAATAAAATCCAAATAATGTTACCGAATAAGCGCTTTTAAACGATGCGCCGATGTTTCAAGTGTTTTCAACTTCTGGATGTTGTTTTGGCTCATCCACCCTGTAATTTCGTCGATATGTCTGCCACAACCCAAACAGATATCCTTTGCATTCAGACAACAATTTCTAACACAGGGAGACGGAATATCTTTATGTTCCTGGCTCATGACAATCTCTATTGGTCATCTGGAAGATAAAAGAAAGGCCTGCATATTGCCGGCCTTCGGGTTTTTATACAGACAGGACTTTTTCACCTCTGGCAATGCCGGAAACTCCGGAACGTGCTACTTCAAGAACACTGGTTGCATTCTCAATAGAGGTTAAAAAGGCATCCAGTTTATCACTGGTTCCTACCAGTTGAATGGTATAGGCATTCGCAATGACGTCGACAATCTGGCCACGGAAGATATCACTGGTTCGTTTCAATTCTTCACGCTGAGCGCCCGTTGCCCGAACCTTCACCAACATGAGTTCGCGCTCAATATGGGTACCCTCGGTCAGATCGACAAGCTTAACCACATCAATCAGCTTATTGAGCTGTTTGGTAATCTGCTCAATGACGCGTTCATCTCCATGGGTTACCAGTGTCATTCTGGACAGGCTGGGATCTTCTGTTGGCGCAACGGTCAGAGAATCGATGTTATAGCCACGTTGAGAGAATAGTCCAACTACCCGGGACAGGGTCCCGGCTTCATTTTCCATTAATACCGAAATGATTCTACGCATGGTCTTAGGTCCTCTCCGTTTTGCTCAAAAGCATGTCGCACATAGCTCCGTTAGGAACCTGCATTGGATATACATGTTCTTTTTGATCAACGAGGATGTCCATAAAGACCAATCGATCTTTCATCGCAAATGCTTCTCGAAGAGCGCCTTCAAGATCTGAAGGCTTTTCGATGCGCATACCAACATGACCATAGGATTCAGCCAGTTTTACAAAGTCCGGTAGAGAATCCAGATAGGTGTTTGAATAGCGGGATTCATAGTTTAAATCCTGCCATTGTTTAACCATGCCGAGATAACCATTATTCAGGGTAAGAACCTTAACCGGCAAATTGTATTGTCTACAGGTACTTAACTCCTGAATGTTCATCTGAATGGAACCCTCACCGGTGACACAGACCACATCGTCATCAGGGTAGTTCAATTTAACACCCATGGCGGCTGGTAAGCCAAAGCCCATGGTTCCCAAACCACCTGAGTTGATCCAGCGATTAGGCTTGTTAAATTTATAATACTGGGCAGCAAACATCTGGTGCTGGCCAACATCTGAACAGACAAATGCATCACCATGAGTGGCTTCCCACATTTTTTCGATGACCCATTGTGGTTTCATCATCTCGCTATCATCCGAGCGATAAATTCCACCACGGCGCGCTCGCCACTGTTCTATTTGTTGCCACCAATCGGCTAAGGCATGGGTATCATTTTTCTGGGAAGCGTTCCGAGCCATTTCAATCATTTCTTTTAAAACAGATTTGGCCGGGCCCACAATAGGGATATCCACACTAACATTTTTAGAAATACTGGAAGGGTCTATATCGATTTGGATGATTTTGGCATCCGGGCAAAACTTGGTAAGACCATTAGTAACCCGGTCATCAAAGCGAGCACCAATAGCGAGGATGCAATCTGAGTTATGCATAGCCATGTTGGCTTCATAGCTACCATGCATACCCAGCATTCCGACAAATTGTTTGTCACTGCCCGGGAAGGCTCCCAAGCCCATCAGGGTATTGGTTACCGGGAAATTGAGTAGCTTACCCAGTTCAGTGAGTTCATCGGAAGCACGACCTAATACCACTCCACCGCCGGCATAAATAATTGGCCGCTTGGCTTTCAGTAACTCATTAATGGCCTTTTTGATTTGACCGCTATGCCCGCGCTGTACCGGGTTATATGAGCGCATCTTTATTTTATCAGGATACACAAAAGGAAACTTCTCATTAGGTGCAGTGATGTCCTTGGGTATATCTACCAGTACCGGACCAGGCCGGCCTGTTTGAGCAATATGGAATGCTTTTTTGATTGTTTCGGCAATATCACCCTGATGACGAATGGTCATACTGTGTTTTACCACAGGGCGGCTAATGCCCATCATGTCTGTTTCCTGAAAGGCGTCATCACCAATTAACCAGCTCATGACCTGTCCGGTAATGACCACCATAGGGATGGAATCCATATAGGCCGTTGCTATACCGGTTATACCATTTGTGGCACCAGGACCTGAGGTTAACAGAACAACGCCTGCTTTTCCGCTGGCGCGCGCATAGGCATCGGCCATATGAGTCGCCGCTTGTTCGTGTCTTACCAGAATGTGTTTAACCTGTTGTTGTTGATGAAGTGCATCGTAAATGTGCAGTACCGCACCACCAGGGTAACCATAGATATATTCAACATTCTCTTCTTTTAGAGAACGTATTAGCATTTCGCCACCGGATAACATTTCCGGTTCAGGGATAGAATTCGACATGTCGAATCACCTCAATTGTGGACAAGACCCTAGCACTCAATAACGGATTCGGTAAAACCCGATACCAGTGAGTTCAGAACTCTATTTCTGAAACCTACGGTATTGTCTGGTTAAGTCACAATCGCTTCCAGTTCTTTCATCAGCACCCATCAACCTGGGTTGAACAATGCTAAATCCAGTTCTGAATGGATCAATCATTTATGTCGACGTTAGCAGGCAAACCAGAGTCGCAGCTAAAATCGAGGAAGGTTGCTTTACCAGCAACTGATTTTGATTGTCTATTAGTTGTTCTAAATGTCAACCTAAGTTTTGGTAGTCAGGGGAAAAATAAGCAGAAAGTTCTAAATGTTTTTGGTGATATCTGATTTATGCATAAAATAAAGACGCTATTAATGTGAACTGAAGCTGTTTTTTTGTTTAGGAAGGGCTAACATGAGAAAAAAATAACGGGTTGTATTCATGACTGTTGTAGTTACAAATCGCATTCTGCTGGCGGCGACTAATTCAGATGTAATTGAGAATTTGAAAGACACTTTGGCTGAGTTAAGTCATGCCTTGTTTTGTGAAACAAAATTGTTGGCTCTTCAGAATTCTGTGCGCATTAATCGTCCGGATCTCGCGGTTTATTGTGCCGATCTTGCAAAGGAACGATTATCTGAGATAGCCCGGTCAATTACCGAAGAACGCTGTGCCCAACTGATTGTTTTTGATGACAGCCAAGACATTGATTATAGTCTTGTCAAACCCGGCATTGATGTTATTAGGCTCCCACAAGAGCAAGCATTGTTATCGGCTCGTACCCAACACCTTTTATCTCAAAAAGCGTTTCAGGATCTTGCTGAGAATTCTTTGGTTGGCCACGTTGATCCTTTGTCCGGGCTGTACAATCGACGTATGCTTTATGAAGTGGGTGAAAAAGAGCTGAATCGGTGTCAGCGGTATGAGCGGCCATTTTCATTGGTGACCTTAAGATTAAATGAGCTGAAAGACGTGAATATGCGGTTTGGTTATAGAGCAGGCGATGCCTTAATTCACCATATCTCAACGTCTATTTTAGGACGTATTCGACAGTCAGACTTATTGGCAAGGTTAGGTGATAGTGAGTTTGTGATTCTGTTGCCCGAATGTCACATTGAGCATTGTGAGCAAAAGGTGAGAGAACTGAGCCAGCTACTTAAACAGATCCACCCTGAGTTTGAAGGCCAGAAGATCCCGTTTACCGTATTAGCAGGCGTTGCCGAAATGGATACCGGCGATGTTGTTTTAGAACAAATTATTCAGCGTTCGAACCTGGAACTGGAAATGATTGCCTAATGACGCCTCAATGCTGCTGTCATTAGGCGATTAACCGTTTAGGACCCGATGACAAGTTTATGACCTTCTGTGGTTACCTTCATGGTATCACCAGCTACAAACTTGCCTCCCAGCAATTCTTTCGCCAATTCATTTTCCAGATAACGCTGAATGACTCTTTTTAGCGGTCGCGCACCATACACCGGGTCATAGCCTTTTTCGCATAGAAACTCAAATGATTCTGTATCTATGTCCAGTTCGAGTTGCTGCTCTGCCATGCGTTGTTGTAACAGAGCGATTTGAAGTCTGGCAATATCAGCAATATGAGATCGCTGCAGAGGATGAAATACCACTAATTCATCGATACGGTTAAGAAATTCCGGTCTGAAATGCTGACCGACAACATCCATAACAGAGCCTTTCATTTTTTCATAATTTTCTTCACCAGAGAGTGTCTGAATAACATCTGACCCCAGATTAGACGTCATAACGACCACGGTATTTCTGAAGTCGACGGTTCGACCCTGACCGTCAGTAAGACGGCCGTCATCCAAAACCTGCAAGAGAATATTAAAAACATCGGGGTGGGCTTTTTCAACTTCATCGAGTAATAATACTGAATAAGGTCGTCGTCGAACGGCTTCCGTCAGGTAACCACCTTCTTCATAACCCACGTAACCCGGAGGAGCGCCCACGAGCCTTGCGACTGAGTGTTTTTCCATAAACTCTGACATATCGATACGCACCATCGCATCCTGGGTATCAAATAAAAATTCTGCCAGTGCTTTACACAGCTCTGTTTTACCCACGCCTGTTGGACCCAGAAACAAAAAGGAACCATTAGGACGATTGGGATCTGCAATGCCAGCGCGTGAGCGCCGAACCGCATCGGCAACCGAAATCACGGCTTCTTGCTGGCCCTTGACCGATTCATGCAGTACGGCTTCCATGTTTAAAAGCTTATCTCGCTCTCCTTCCAGCATCTTTGTGATCGGGATGCCTGTCCAGCGAGACACGACTTCAGCAATGGATTCGTCGGTTAAGCGATTCTGCAGTAATTGCATATCCATCATGTCCGCCTGGGTCGACATATCAAGTTGTCGTTCCAGTTCAGGGATAATGCCGTATTGTAATTCACTCATCCGAGCCAGATCACCATTACGCTTGGCAGTATCCATTTCCAGTCGGGCACCTTCTAGTCGCTCTTTTATGAACTGGGAACCCTGCAGAGCCGCTTTTTCAGAATTCCAGATTTCGGTCAGATCAGCGAGCTCTTTGCTGGCAGTATCAATGCTATTATTGAGCTTATCCAGTCGCTTTTTCGCGGCCTCGTCATCTTCTTTTTTTAAGGCTTCAGCTTCAATTTTCAATTGAATTAAACGTCGCTCTAGACGATCCATGACTTCAGGTTTTGAATCGATTTCCATGCGTATTCGGGATGCGGCTTCGTCAATCAGGTCGATGGCTTTATCTGGCAGTTGTCTATCTGAAATATAACGTTGTGATAGTTTTACGGATGCAATAATGGCCGAGTCACTAATGGTAACTCCGTGGTGTATCTCATAGCGTTCTTTTAGCCCGCGGAGTATGGCAACGCTGTCTTCTTCGGTAGGCTCCTGAACTAACACCTTTTGGAATCGTCGCTCCAAGGCGCCATCTTTTTCAATAAACTGCCGGTATTCATCCAGGGTGGTCGCTCCTACACAGTGTAGTTCGCCACGTGCCAAGGCCGGTTTTAACATATTGCCGGCATCCATGGCGCCATCAGATTTACCCGCACCCACCATGGTGTGTAATTCATCGATAAACAGAATAATCTGGCCTTCCTGTTTGGCAAGCTCACTCAGAACCGACTTTAGCCGTTCTTCAAACTCACCCCGATACTTTGCACCAGCGACCAGAGCACCCAAATCCAAAGACAAAACACGCTTATCTTTTAAGCCCTCAGGAACTTCTCCATTGATGATTCGCTGTGCAAGGCCCTCAACAATGGCTGTTTTTCCGACACCGGGCTCACCGATCAATACCGGATTGTTTTTCCGACGTCGCTGTAAAACCTGTATGGTTCGGCGAATTTCATCATCGCGTCCAATAACCGGATCCAGCTTTCCGAGCATAGCCTGGTCGGTCAAGTCGACGCAGTACTGGTCTAAAGCCTGTCGGCTGTCTTCAGAGTTCTGGTTGTTGATTGCTTCTCCGCCACGAATTTCATCGATCGCTTTCTCCAGGTTTGATTCGGTCAGGCCAGAATCTCTCAGCATGGATGCAATGGATGACTTGTCTTTTAACATTGCCAGCAACAGAATTTCACTGGAAATATACTGGTCGCCCTTCTTCTGTGCGGTTCGATCGGCGACGTTTAATACTCTGGCTAAATCATTCGACATGTGAACATCGCCGTCATGATGGCTGATCGTGGGCATGTTTTTGAGCGTATGTTCAATCGCCGACCTTAGGTCGTCGAAGTTCGCGCCGGCTTTTGTCAGTAGGGGGCGAATTCCGGATGATTGCTGGGCGAATAAAGCATGAAGGATGTGGACAGGCTCTATGAAATTATGGTCATGACCAACGGCTGCCGTTTGTGCGTCAGACAGGGCCATTTGTAATTTGTTGGTAAGTCGATCTAATCGCATAGAGGATTCTACTCCAAACTTTAATTGAGTTGATAAGCAAGCATTAATACATGGAATAACCTATGAAACATGGTTCTAAACCTATGCCAGTAAGTGCCATTAACAGTTGCTTTCGATATTAAAAATAATTGGGGCGAATTGGAGAGATTCAAGCGATCACTGCAGTCATCAGGTTAGATATCAGATTTCCAAATGATGTTGGCCATTCTACCGGTAGCTCCGTCCCTGCGGTAACTGAAATATTTGTCTTGATGGCTATAGGTACATTCAGTGCCGCCATAAATTTGGTCTACGCCTTTGCGCATTAATCTGACGCGTGCTAACTGATAAATATCTGCCATCCATTTATCGTCATTATTCCCTGTGACGAAACCTGATTCACTTTCAAGTGATTCGGCCATAAACAGGTCTCTGACTTCGCCGCCCACCTCGAATGCGAGAGGACCAATTGCCGGACCCATATAGGCGAGTAGAGACGCACCAGGTTGCGAAAAAGTATCGATAGCATTTTCAATGATACCGGATAACAAGCCGCGCCAACCCGCATGTATGACCGCTACCTGGTCGCCATTTTGATCACATAAGAACACCGGAAGACAGTCAGCTGTCATTACTGCAGCCGCAATATTAGCCTTTCGGGTCCATGAGGCGTCAGCTTCTAGGCCCAGGTTGTTGGCATGTGCTTCTACGACCAGGTTACTATGAGTTTGTGACAGCCAACATATGGGTTTTTGAATGACTTGACCCAGGGCCTCACGGTTTTGGCTAACAGCAAGTTTTGAGTCACCGACATGCTGAGCCAGATTGAAACCCTGGTAGGGGGCCTTTGATTTCCCCGGGCTTCTTAGGCTGAAACCAGCGTGAATGTTTTCCGGTGCCGGCCAGTCCAGTTGTTGAAATGGAAGATTAGTCGAAGTCATAGTTATGAGATTCAGAATCCAGTGTTTCAATTAAGGACTTCATGTCATTCGGTAACGGAATTTCCCATTCCATTTGTTCTAATGTTTCCGGGTGAACCAGTTCTAATGCTTTGGCATGTAGTGCTTGTCGGCCAAATGATCTCAGCTGCTTTTGCAGATCAGGTGAGATCCTTGCTGGCAGTCTTTGGCGTCCACCGTAAACCGGGTCTCCAACCAAAGGATAATTCAAATGTGACATATGAACACGAATTTGGTGTGTTCTGCCTGTTTCGAGTTTCAGACGAATGTGAGTATGATTTTGAAAACGTTTTAATACCACATAATGAGTAATGGCTTCTTTTCCGCTCGGATGCACTGCCATTTTTAAACGGTTGTTACCATGTCTGGATACCGGCTCCTCTATGGTACCGCCACCCGTTAAAACGCCTTGACAGATAGCTTCATATTCACGGCCCATTTCCCGTTCTTGCAGTTGTTCTACAATATGAGCATGGGCTTTAAGTGTACGGGCTACAACCATGAGGCCCGTCGTGTCTTTGTCCAGTCGGTGAACAATACCGGCACGCGGCACATTGATCTGATCAGGAAAACGGAATAATAACGCGTTAACCAGGGTGCCATCGGGATTGCCGGCTCCAGGATGCACAACCAGTCCTGTTTGTTTGTTGACTACAATGATGTGGTCATCCTGATAAACAACATCCAGTGGAATATCCTGAGGCAGCCATTCACCTTCGGGCTCGACTTCAAGGTCAACGGTTAGACTTTCGCCACCAATCAACTTGGTTCTGCCTTTAACGGATACACCGTCAACGAGCAAATAGCCGTCTTTAATCCAGCTTTGTAAGCGGGAGCGGGAGTACTCTGGAAAAACGATTGCGGCCACCTGATCGAGTCGCTTTTGCCCTAATTCGTCTGGAACTTGCTCTTTTAATAAAATACGATCTGACATTCAGTACACTGCTGTGGTTAAATACGCATCCATTGTAAGTCAATCTGGTAAAAACACCGAGCTATGTTACGAACTATTTTTATTATTTTATGCACATTATCGCTGACAACTGTATTTTCTGGTTGTGCATCAAAGCAAGCTAACGACGAAAACGAAGAAGCCTTGTTCCAATCTTCGCAAGACTTAATCGCGAATGAAAAATATCATCTTGCCGTTTTGCGACAGGAATTGTTTGAGCAGCGTTATCCTTTTAGCCATTACGCTGAAAAAAATCAAATTGATTTGATGTTTTCCCGTTACAAAAATGGCCAGCAAACTGAGGCGGTTATTCTGGCAGATCGCTTTATTCGCCTGCATCCTGATCATAAACAAGTCGCTTATGCCTGGTACGTAAAAGCCCTGGCAACCTATGATTTGTCTCGATCCAATCGCTCTTTCCTAACCGGAAAAGATATAAGTCTGAGAGATTCCAAGCAGGCCAGGCAAGCATTTGATTATTTTAGAATCTATCTTGAAAATTTTCCGCAACATAAATATGCCCCCGATGCTCGATTAAAGCAGTTGGATATTCGTAATCGATTGGCGACCTATGATGTCAAGGTTGCTCAGTTTTATTTCGAAAGAAAAGCCTGGGTTGCCGCTGTGAATCGCGCAAATAAAGTGCTCGAAGATTATGCCGGATCACCCCTGGTTGAGGATGCGCTGCGAATCATGGCAGATTCATATCTGCAAATGGGTGAAGCTGAATTAGCTAATCAGATTCAACAGCAATTAACCCTGTTGCAGTAACCCGTACCGAATCCATTCTGAATGGAATTAGAATGGATCAACTCGTGGTGCCCTTGTTTCAAGCATCTTGTTGTTTATCTTCAAAGATGATCTTTTGAACTTCCCATTCTATGAATTCAAAAATATCCTGATACAGGGGATCGTTGAGTACTGTTTTGCGGGAAATTAACGAACAGGGGCGTGATAACATACTGGCCTGGGTGTTAGGTGTTGTGTATTTCTCCAGTCGTATCCACCGATTTTCAGGTGCAATAACCCTGGCAATGCCTTCAGGTACCAGAGCATGACCGACGCCTTCCACGGCAAGACGAGCAGAACCAACAGATGATTCAAGCTGCATGAATGGTCGTATTCGCCATTCGTCAATGCGGGGTGATAACCAGCGCCACATGGAAGAGCTGGCTTCAATACAGATGACATCCAGAATACCAGAGCCCTGTCGCCAATTTTCAAATTGTGTTCGATGGTTTTGAGACATCACGATGGCCATAGGTTCGTGAGCCAGAGGTTGTATAATTAGATTTGATTGGGGTGATACCAGTCCGGTACAAATTCCTATTTGGTAGCTTCCCCGGGCCAGTCTTTCAATGATATTAGTGGTTCTATGGCTATGGATCTCGAACGAGACTGACGGAAATTCCAGCATCAGACGGGCAAGTAATTTAGCGCCCCATGAGACCATTATGGCTTCGGCCATAGCAATCGACAGGGTGATCTGGTCAGGCTCTGATTGCGTTTTTATGATATCGGTAACCTGGGCTAAAACAGGGCTTAACTCACTGATAAAATGCTGTGCCCTTGGAGTGACAACAATACGCCGTCCCTGTCTTGAGGTTACTTTATAGCCTAGTTGATGTTCCAGGGATGACAGTCGTTTGCTAAGAGCAGACTGAGTAATCCGTAATTTACCGGCTGCATCAGCCATTGACAGGCTTTGATCAAAAACTAATAAAGACTCTAACAGTACCAGCATATACATTCCATATGGGAATTTAATTCATTCTATATTTTCTCTTTTTTCATTAATTGTCAATCGGCATACTTCAGGAATATTTACTGGAGGTCATCATGATATTTATTATATTGGCGATAATATTTTCGACCAGTCTCCTTTCCGGGCTTCTGGGTATGGGTGGTGGTATGATTCTGGCGGGGTTACTGGCGCTCATTTTGCCTCTGCCTGTTGCCTTATTTCTCCATGCAGCCACTCAATTTACCGCCAATACCTATCGGTGCCTACTTCTCAAGAATCATATTCAATGGGTGATAGTTTTGCGCTATGCCATTGGTTTAGGTCTGGTATTGCTCGTATTTCAATTAATTTCGGTGCAACTCAGTGTGTCTGTCTTCTATTTATTGTTAGGTACGATAGCGTTGACGAGTTTTTATTGGCCTAAAAACTGGTCACTGGATATAACCAACAGCTTTCATGCAATTTTGAGTGGCGTTCTGGTGAGTGCTTTACACCTGTTTGTTGGAGTTGCAGGACCACTTTTAGATGTTTTTTATCAAAGATCCCCATTAAATCGTTATGAAATTGTAGCAACAAAAGCAGCGACTCAATCATTAGGCCACTTTGCCAGAATAGGGTTTTACATGGTCTGGTTGTTAGAGGATAGAAAGGGTATCCCCATCGAAGCTATGCTGGTAGCAGGCGCAGTGGTTGCGGCAGTGATAGGTACTCATCTGGGTAAAAAGTTACTGACCATTTTAAGTGAACAGTCATTCCGTCGCTACAGTCAGTTCCTGTTAAGCGGTATCGGTGTGTTATGTCTGTGGAAGGGGAGCGTGGGTCTGTTAGCGGGAGTATAGGCTTAGCTCAGGGTATCATTTGCTTTGTGATAAGCCTGAATGTAACAGGTCCGGATGATAATTCCAGATCAGCCATTTTCGACAAATTTAGCCGCGATAAGATCTCCTAACAGGGCATGACGCACCAATACCCTACCGTAATTCTGGCATTGGGACCAGTACTTGCAGATCATTTGGATGGTCGTCACATAGGTCACAGGTGCTTTTTTTCATCAATAGAGTCCAATAGAGGTTGTGAGTTTCCTGGTTCTGAAATAGCATTAAAACTTTATTGATCAGTAGGAATCTGTAATGACGGCATGGAAAGTAGCAGTCCAGCGCAAATTTGAGAAATTAGCGGATACTATTTCGTTAAACCCCAAGCCGTTTTTGGCCAGTATTCTGATCACAACGCTGCTATTTACCGTGCAAATATTTTGGATAACCTTCGACACCACAACCGAAGGTTTCTTGCCGGCAGATGATCCTGCTATTCTTCAGTTGGAAGAGACCCGTGATCAATACGGTCGCGCAGATTTTATCTTACTGACGATTGAGTCACCTCAGATTTTTAGTTTCGAATTTATCAATAAGCTAAAGCAATTACATCAGCAACTGGAGAATGAACTCCCCTGGTTAGACTCAATCGATAGCCTGTTAAATGCCAGAGATACTCGTAGTACAGAAGATGGCATGATCGTTGGTGAGTTATTTGAACCCTTTCCTGAAAGTGAAGAAGCCCTGCTAGAGATCAAAACCCGAGTCCTGGAAAACCCATTGCTGAGAAGCATGATTATCTCGGCAGATGGTCGATTTACAACTCTGGTCATTAAACCCATTACCTATGATGATGGAAGCCTTGCAGATCTGGGAGATCTTGAACTGGATGCTTCCGATTTTGATGTCTCAGATATAGAGAGCGCCGGTGACTTTGAACGCGATGAAGCCGATTTTAGTCTGGAGGTAGATGAAACTATAGCGGTGGATTCAAAGCCTGTGCTGGGTACAGGGCAGATTGCTGACATCATAGAAATAACGGAAGTCATAGTGGCAGAGTATCAGTCAGAGAATTTTGTTGTTTATATGGGTGGGATGCCGGTCGTATTGGATAAACTGGTTGATACCATGATCTGGGAGATACTGACGTTTATGCCCATGGCAATTGTTGTCATCGTTATCATGTTGGGACTGATGTTTCGGCGCAGAGTAGGAATTCAATTTCCGATGATGACCGTTGTTTTTACTCTGCTAACCACCATTGGATTATTTTGTGCGGTTAGATTCCCGGTACAGATGCCGATGATGATTGTGCCCACCTTTATTTTAACTGTTACCGTTGGTGGTGCTGTGCACTTTATGTCGATTTTTTTTCAGCATTTTGATGCTGGCGAGGAAAAGGCAGACGCTCTCCGGTTGGCGATGGGTACGACAGCGCTGCCTATAATGTTAACCAGTATGACCACTGCTGCCAGTTTGTTGTCATTTGCCGGAACGCCCATTGTGCCCTTAAGCCGACTGGGCATTTTTTCTTCGATTGGTGTCATGATTGCACTAGCTTATACCCTGATACTGATTCCGGCGCTGATTACCCGGATGAATATTCAGCGTAAGGCGAATCAGGGAACATTTCGAAAAAATATGGTCGTTGTTATTGATGTCTGTATCAATATCAGCACCAAATTTCCCTGGCTGATTACACTCAGTGGAGCCGCGATCCTTATTTTTAGTCTAATAGGTATGAGCCAGCTAAAATTTTCTCATAACCCTCTTGAATGGTTACCGGAAGACCTGGAAGCCAGAACAGCCATTGAAACCATTGATGCCAATATGGGGGGCTCTATTCCGGTAGAAATTGTCATCGATTCCGGCAAAGCTAATGGTTTACATAATCCAGTGCTATTACAGAAACTGGATGAGTTGACGGAGTGGTTAGAGGCCTATGAAAACGACAATTTTTCAGTCGCTAAAGTAGTAGGTCTGACCTATGTCGTGAAGGAAAGCCATAAAGCATTAAATGAGGGTCGAGCAGATTTTTATGTTATAGCAGATGACGAGGCCGTGATTGCCAACGAATTATTCATGTTTGAGAACTCCGGGCCAGATCAATTACGACCCATAGTCGATAGTCAGTTTCAACAGACCCGACTTTCTATCATCATGCCCTGGATTGATACTATTTATTACCGTCCATTTATCGAGGAAGTACAGCAACATTTTGATGAGCAATTGGATGGTTTGGCGACGGCTCAGGTTACCGGTGTAGTCACTCTTTTAGGAACGACACTATACGGCGTTATTATTACGGCTGCCCAAAGTTACGGCATCGCATTTTTGGTCATCACCATCATGATGATGGCTCTGTTATCCAGTATTCGCTTAGGGCTGGTTGCCATGATTCCTAACGTATTGCCCATAATGGCAATGATGGGCTTAATGCATAGCTTAAATATTCCGCTGGATATGTTCACCATATTAGTAGTATCTATTGCCATAGGTATTGCAGTGGATGATACCGTGCATTTTATGTATCACTTTCAGCACCATTATACCCGGCTGAATGATGCGAAAGCGGCTATCCGAAATACCCTGCATACATCGGGGAGGGCGATGCTGACGACGTCAATCGTATTGTGTTTGGGCTTTAGTCAGTTGATGTGGTCATCGATGCATAACATAACCAATTTCGGCATGCTCATTTCTATGACTATCTTTTTCGCTTTGGTTGCAGATTTTCTATTAGCGCCGGCTTTAATGATGATTATGTTTGGTAAAAAATCTATGAAAAAACCTGATTGACCTGTGCCGTATTTTGTAGGTATTCTTTTACTATTCGCCTTACAATTTACCTTCAGAATCTTGTGTAAATCATCATGGATGCGCCGTTAAAAAGAGACGTTTGAGTCACTGGTTTTTAATAATACTAATTGGCGGTTGAATTTTTTCAATAGCAGGCAATCACTGCCCTGTATCCTATATTTTTGGAAAAAATCATAGTGTCAATAAATAGTCAATATTAATTATCATTAACTAATAAAGGTTTAGCTAATAAACCTGCTCTAGGTCAATACTTGATTTGTAAATTAGATTTACATTTACCCTATTCGGTTTGACAGGAAGAGACATTATTATGAAACCCCGATATTGGTTGTTAGCCTTAGTACTACCATTGCCTGTTATTGCAGGTGCCTTTTTCTTCTCAGGCCAGTCAGATGAGCAATCAACATCTGCCTGGGACTACGTAGAAACCAACCCAACACATGTTGATCACAGCGACTTAATTAAGGGTCCTATTGAGTCTGGACGACAGGCTACCGCTGTTTGTCTGGAGTGCCACGAAGATCAGGGTGAAGATATGCTCCACAATGTTCACTATACCTGGTTAAGTGAGCCGGTTCAGGTTCCCGGGCACGAAGAACCTGTGTCCATTGGCAAGCGAAATCTTCTGAACAATTTTTGTATTGGTACCCAGTCTAACGAGGCTGCATGTTCGAAGTGTCATGCCGGTTATGGCTTTACCGATCAAAATTTCGATTTTACCGATAA
>Ga0224506_10000360_pt1 | contig 41222 bp, 28 predicted proteins | sample SF_Jan12_sed_USG_2_FD_169108 | JGI IMG/M metagenome (GOLD analysis project Ga0224506, IMG submission 169108) | Sediment microbial communities from San Francisco Bay, California, United States - SF_Jan12_sed_USGS_8_1 | ecosystem: Environmental > Aquatic > Marine > Sediment | place: USA... | reverse complement strand
GCCAATTTCAGCAAGCAGATGTATCGCATGTTCAGGTTCTATAAGACCAAGCAAACTAGGGCCTAAAATCACGCCTGCCATTAGTTCGCCTAAAACACTTGGAATTTTCATTCGATGGGCGATTTCGGCCAAAACACGGGCCGAAATCAAAATTATCATGATCGACAGAAAAAAGTCATGGGCTGCCATGACTCTAGAATAAAATTAAACGTCTTGAATTGAAAGCGCTATTTTACAGAAGACCGTTTTCAATACGTAAGTTAAAGGTAGCACTAAGTGTCAAGCGGTTTTCAAGTGCTGTACAATTATCAAGTTGTTGTTCAAAGCAAAGCACCAGACTAAAACTTCCGGTGGCGCGGCCACTAGTTCCGTCAAAACGATCAAGGACAACATTGGAAGCACTTAAATCATTCGGTTCTTTTGACAAAACATAGTTTTTGTTCATTTGCTGGTCTACAAATTTGAACTCAACATCAAAAATATCGACTTGTTCGATTGCGCTATAAGTACCCACTGTATCCGCAGTAAAAAATATTGATAGATCCTTGTCATAGGTTTTTTCACCTGCTATTTCAAGCAAACCCTGGGTAAAACGAATATTAATTGTGGGTAGAATAGCACCTTGAGGATCAGATAGGGAACTGACTGCAGCATACATAAATGGATCAGGGATTTGACCTTTATAGGTTTCAATTTCGCGATCACCGATTTTAAGTTCAATATTGCCAATGCCTTCCTGTTTTTCTACCTCGTCAGTTGGAACACAGGCGCTTACTAGTAGTGATAAGCTGCAGAATAGCATGGCCTTATGCAATAAATTCATTATGTTCTCTCCCACACAAATAGCCTATTTTTGCAAAGTGATATATCAAAATTCATGAATTTTACATGATTTCAATAGGATAAGGGCCAGTTTGGCATAACTTGCTTAATTTTCCCTGAGAGACCGCTCACATTTCCTGTTGATTTAGCGGTTTGTCAATGAAATCCCCTGATGCTTGTGTTTGCACGTCCGATATAGCAACTGTAGTGATCAAAGTGAATAAAAAAAACATTAAAAACATGGTGTTATTGGGCGTTAGTTTATCGGGGAATGTAAAATGATCGAGTTTGAAACAGACCAAGCATTCTTAATCTTTCGGGTAGGCAGCACCAAATTCTGTGTGCCTGCGGGCGAAGTCAAATCCATTATTCAGCCACCAAAAATCACTAAAATTCCACTGATGCCTTTCTATGTTTATGGCACCTTTAATTTTCGTGGGCATGTTGCTTCGGCTTTAAGCATTCGCAAAAAACTTGGTCTAGGCGGAAATGACGATTTTTCCTTAGGCCAGCTTATCGTCTCTGATTTAAGTAAGGGCACCATTGGCTTTTGGGTCGACATGGTTGAAGATATTGTTGATGCCTCGCAATTTGAATGGGCCGATGCAAAAAATAGTAGTGAAAATGTTTTGTTTGAACATTATGCAATTCATGAAGGTAATATCATTCTGTATACAAACTTTTCTCGATTGTTTGATATTAAACATCAAGTTTTGCAGAAAAGCTTAGAACAAAATATTAGTTCTGAGATGTTACAAACCGCAAACATAGAAACACCAATGTCTGAACTGGAACAAGTAGCAAAAGAAGAACCAGACTTGGATAGTTTGTTAGAAGACCCGACCTCAGATGATGATGTGCATGAAAACAATCAAGTGCTATTGCAAGAATCAAACGATCAGCTACACGAAGCTGTGCCAGAAAATGTTGATGTACCGATATCGGTTGAGGATAGTGAAGTAGAGGTAACCCTCATTGGTTTAACCGATGAGGCAGTCGTCGTCTCTGATGAGCTTGAACAAAACATTGCTATCAATAGCGTTGTGCATGAGAACGAAGAGTTAGCACCTCCCGAGAAGTCTGAAATTAATTCGGAAATAGATGAGAATGCTAATGGCACAGTCATTTCGCCTCTACCAGCGGATGATGAAGCTATTCAAGAAGCTAAAGTCGAACACACGATTGAGACAAATTCAAGCGATTTGCATATAAGGTCTGAAGACAAAATAATACCCGTCGTGATTGATGATTCAGTAGAACACGAATTTCCTGAGGCGCAGATTGTCAAACATGATGAATCCTATGTTTTAATGCCGGAAAATAAACAGAGTAAAAACCGACTATCTGCGAAACTGCAACTTATGGGCTTGTCTATTTTACTAGCCGGTATTGTTTTTTTCGCTGCTCAATGGTTGACAGAGAATGATATTGAAAGTAATGCATCCTCACAGGTGCTTGGTTCTGCTGAAACAACCGAATTAAATAAAATTGAGTCACAACTAGGGAAAAGTAATAGAAATACCGAGTTAGGTGATTCTAGCCAAGGTGTAAACGATAAATCTGTGGCTTTTGAAAATGAAAATTTCTCTATTCAGATTGAACGAGCTTCAACAAAAAATAAAAATATTTCATCCGTTGTTAAAAAAGAGACCAAGCTTGTTGTTAATTCAGGGGTAAATAGAAACAGTGCTGCTGTCTCTGAAACTACAAATGTTATGCCACAACAATTTGTGCATAAAGTTCAATCAGGTGATACCTTGTGGCATATTGCAAAACAATATTTGGGTGATCCATTTCTATATCCAGAATTAGCGCGCATTAATAAGATAAAAAATCCGGATATTATTTATCCTGGCGATACGGTTCGAATTCTTAGAAAAAAGTGACGTCTGCTTCAATTCCTGAAAATCAATGGCTTGCATATTCAGTTTAAAAAAACGGCTTCTTTACTGATTCTGCTTATATTTTTTTTAAAAAAAGCTCAATCTTATGGTGTAACCGTCCGTTAGCATAATAACTGTCTGCGCTTAGATTTCTTTTAAATGATGAAACATACTCAGAATCGAAAAGTTATATTTTTCAGTCTGTTATTCGCTCCTTCAATCTGTCTTGGATTGAGTCCAGGACGAATTGAAGTTGACTCATTTCTGTTCCAACCCCTACATGCTGAAATCGAAATCGCAGCCGCACGTACACGTGAATTGAATACATTGTCTATCAATCTTGCCAAACCTGAGGTGTTTCGCCAGCATGGGTTGATGTACCACCCAGCATTAGAAAAGTTAAAATTCAGGCTTAAACGGGATGCACACAATCAATCCTATATTGAAGTATTGACTCAAGAATCCGTTGATCAACTAGCCATCAGTTTTCTCCTGGAATTGACTTGGAATAGTGGAAAAATTCTACGTCAATATGATATTTTTCTTGAACCTCAGAATACAAAAAATGCTGTCAAACACACAAGACAGGGTAATAAGCGTTTGCTCAAGGATAGTAAGGAAGCCCAAACCGAAGTGGGTGATGTGATCGTTATGCAGTCCACTGAAAATGGTAATAAGAAGAAAACGAATGGTTCAAACGATAGGCAAAATCGCCGCAATCAATCTCAGTCTTTTAATACGAATAACGGACGTTATGGTCCTATCAGACCCGGTGAATCTTTATCAATGATTGCCATGCGAGCGCGACCCGACAAGACCAGCATGAGTTTACAGCAAGTCATGGTGGCTCTTTATGAAGCCAATCCTCATGCATTTACGTCTGACAACATGGGTAGTCTTGAAGCCGGTCATATGTTATTTGTTCCTGATAACGAAATGATTTTAAGTTTACCGAAATCACAGGCCTTAGCAATTGTTGATTCGCATTACAATCCTTCAAAAAAACAACAAATGACAAAACGTGATTCGTCAACGGAAAATAAAGTTTCTAAAGATGCAAATCGACGTGATGGTAAAGTCATTCGATTAAGTATTGTCGAGCCTGACGAAATCATCGAACAGAAAGATACCACTCAATTCATAGACAAAACCGATGACGTCCAGATTTTACAAGCACGACTAGCGCAAACACGTCAGGCATCAGAACAATTAAAACAACATAACGAAGAATTAAAACAAAAACTCGAAGCTTTATTACAAAGAGTAAATAATTTGCAGGCTCGATTGGGTCAACAGAACCCAGAATTAGCCAAGGCCCCTGAGAACACCAAACCATCTGGTGAATTAATTGTGTTAGGTTCAAATTTAAATACAATTGGTCGTACACCACATACAAACAACGAGCGCCAAGATAGTTCGAATGATTTTGAGCAAACAGGTATTATTGAGCAACCCATTGTTGAAAGTTTTAGTGTGAATAAAGGCAGTTCGATATTGGCAGGTGATCCGCAAAGTTTAACACGTAAACAAGTCAATCCAAGGTTCATTGAACAGGTGTCAAACGATGGTGCAAAAAAAGGACTATTAAGTAATCCTTTCTTGTTGACGGCACTCGGTGGATTATCGGCTATTTCAATTGCGTTGCTGGGATTCGGCATGCATTCCGAACATAATTGGTGGCAATCTTTGCTTAATCGATTTCGCCGTAATCGTCGGGTAGACCCAAATGTTGATTTGTGGCGATAGCGGTTTAAAGAATGTCATTTTTTCGGTAGAATATGCAAAAATATAGGATTTCATTAGGTATGATAAACGCTTTAATGCTGTATCGAGTTTTGTCTTTTACACTATTACTCAGTGTCCTCACGATCCATCCTGTTTTTGCTAAGGCAAATAATAATGATGTTTCTGATTTAATTCAAAATGAAATTACATTTACTGTTTGGTTGGAACAGTTTCAAATTGAAGCGAGAAATAGTGGAATTTCCGATAACACTGTGCAGACAGCTCTTAATAAAGCTAAATTAATGCGGCGAGTTATCGAGCTTGATCGCAGCCAACCAGAAGTTAAATTAACATTCGATCAGTACTTATCAAAAGTCATTACTCAGTCCCGAATTCAGCGTGGACGAAATCGGTTAGCAAAGAATAGAAAGTTGCTCGATGAGATATATCGAACATTCGGTGTTCCACCACGATTTGTTGTTGCACTTTGGGGGATTGAAACTGATTATGGTCGTTTAACTGGTGGCTTTAAGGTGGTCGATGCATTGGTGACATTGGCTTATGAAGGCAGGCGCGCCGACTATTTTCGTCGCGAATTATTGAACGCCTTACGCATTATAGATCAAGGTCATATTTCAACTAAAAAAATGAAAGGTTCATGGGCGGGGGCAATGGGACAAACCCAATTTATGCCATCGACCTTTTTACAATATGCAGTGGATTTCAGTGGCGATGGAAAAAAAGATGTATGGCGTAGCAAGCATGATGCCCTAGCCTCTGGTGCAAACTATCTTTCAAAAATCGGTTGGCAAAAGAATCAAACATGGGGCAGAGAAGTTAAGCTACCTGATAATTTTGATGAAAACCTGCTAGGACTTGAGCGTGCAAAATCCTTAACACATTGGAAGACCTTAGGTGTTAAAAAAATTAATGGCGGTGATTTGCCTGATGCGGATATGCGCGGCTCGATTATTCGCTTAACTGGCGAAAAGGAACGAAGTTTTTTAGTTTATGATAACTTTCATGTGATCATGCAGTGGAATCGATCACAGAATTTTGCTACAGCCGTCGGCATTCTAGCGGATAGTATTGGCGAACTTTAAAACTTAAATGTCATCAGGGTCTTGTCTTAACCAACCTAAGCGCACACCCAAGGGGCCTCTCGGCAAATAAAAAATCCTTTCTTCATTATTCCGGTTTACGGTTATTTGAACCATTTCATCAGCTTGACCTTGAGTGGTTGCATGGGTTAAATCATTCCAGGAAAATATTCGTTTGTCGCCATATTTTAAAATGACATCATCTGTTTTTAAGCCAGCTTTTTGTGCAGGCGAACTTTCAATTACGTGTTGGATCGTCACACGGTTTGCTTGGCCTGCGGCAAAAAGAAAACGATCATAGTTATCATCACCGATTTGCTGGCGAATTTTACTTTCCTGATTATCTAGTTTTGCATTTTCTTCAAAATAGCGTTCAGTGTTATACCATCCTTCACGGATAGCTTGATTGCGTAAATATAACGCTGCCATTTCTTGCTCTTGGCCTTGTTTTGCCAAAGACTCAGCTTGTACCACATCAATACCAATGGCAACTAAAGCGTCTACGGTATTGGTTTGTGATTGAAAATCAAAATTGTTTGTTTGTGAGTTTTCAGTATTTTCAATTTGAATTTCTTTTTCAGTAAGTGTTTTTGTTAGTTGCTTGATTTGATCACGCAATTGCACGATTTCCTGTTGCACCGCTTCGCGCGCATTGCGCTCGACTTGTAAACGATCTTCCAGCAGTGTTAGTACTTGCTGTATGTCTTGGCTGTCTCCCATAGCTTGATTAAGACTAAGCTCGGGTTTTGTCTCGGGTTGCGTTTTTTTTGTAGAGTCCTCACCACTGAAGAATAGGGCTATTACAAAACCAAACAGGATTAATATGGGCCAAAAGATGATTTTTTCTTTGAATCGGGACATTTTGATTAAACTTCATGAGGCATCTGAGTCATAATATACCTTTATGGCAGAGTTACGTCACGTATTCTAAGAGAGGATGCCGATGTTCACAAAACGAATAGGCTTTATTGTTTTTTTATTGTTAACGCTGGGTTTGGCGGCTTGTTCCGGCCCACAGGACACGCGAGAAGCAGATATTATCGCGGTGAAGAAAGTTATGGAAAAACGAGCTAAAGCCTTGCAAAGCCAAGATTTGCAGTTGTTTTCCGCATTGATTTACGATGCTTATGACGATGGTAGATCGACGAAGGCAAGTATTGTTGCAGAAACTGAAGCGGCTTTTAAACGTTACAAACATATTAAATTGAATTATCAACGCAGTCCGGTTGAATTTAATATGAATACCGCTCGTTTAATTCAACGCATTAGTTATCAGCTTGATGAGCAGCCTTTAATTCATGAACGGGAAATTCTAATTTTGCGTAAAATTAACGGTGAGTGGCTGATCTCAGCAGGCGTTATTGCTGGTTTGTTTTAGTCACGTGCGCCAAAAACGACTATCGTTTTACCTTTGGCGCTAATCAGGCCTTGTTGCTCCATGTTTTTAATTACACGTCCGACCATTTCACGGCTACACCCAACAATGCGACCTAATTCGGTACGGCTTATTTTGATTTGCATGCCATCAGGATGAGTCATAGCATCGGGCTGTTTACATAAATCCAAAAGAGTACTGGCAATGCGTCCCGCAGCATCCATAAATGCCAAGTGACCTACTTTGCGCGTGGTTTGTAATAGACGTTGGGAAATATGTGCTGCTATCGTCTTTAGAATACCAGGATATTGGGCTTTTAACTCAAATTCAGCAAGTTTATTGATGCGATCGTAGGAAATTTCTGCAATAGTGCAAGGCGTTCTGGTTCTCACTGTGACTTGGCGTTGGGGTTGTGGAATAAATAAACCAGTTTCCCCAATGAAATCTCCACCATTTAAGTAACCTAAGATGATATCATTGCTTTCGTCGTCTGCCATGCTGATAGTGGCTGAGCCATCGATGAGATAAAATAAAGTATCAGCTGAGTCTCCTGGACGAATGATGATTTGTTTCGACGGGAGGTGACGAATATTGCAATACTCCAACATTTTGTGAATGGCTGGATCTGCATGTTTTTTTGGGTCTATCGTTTTTGCCACGGTTTTTTTCGAGTTAGTAAAATCAATTTCAACGAGCGATTAGACATAGTATCGGCAAGAATTAAAAATTCTCCACAGTCTCAAATACCAGCCTAACATGATTACCCCTATATCAAAAAATGTTTATGATTTTAATCAAGCGCCTCGGTGTTTCAAAGAGGCAATTGCTCATGGATTAATCAAATGTAGCCCTGAAGACTTTATTGTTGAAGAAGTGCTTGGCTTTGAACCATCGGGTGTAGGTGATCATTTATGGTTATGGGTTGAATCTCGCTTAGCAAATACTTCGTGGGTGATCACCCGTTTAGCCCGAGTATTGGCCTGTCGGAAATCCGATATTGGTTTTTCTGGCATGAAAGATAAACATGCCGTGTCACGTCAATGGTTTAGTGTACCTAGGCCGGAAAATGAACCTGATTGGCGTCAATTACCAGAGGAAATAAAGGTATTAAACGCTATCTTGCACGAAAGAAAGTTAAAACGGGGATGGCATCGTGCGAATCGTTTTGAAATAACTATTCGCCAATTTTCCGCAGAAACTACAAAAATCGACCAACGTTTGCTTGAACTACAGCAACAAGGTTTCCCTAATTATTTTGCTGATCAGCGTTTTGCGAATCGAGCTGTGGACTTGCATCAACTTTCAGGGCGTTTAGCAGCGATTAAAAGTAAGCGCGATATGCGTCAGCAACAATTTTTGTTATCACAAGCCCGTTCTATTCTGTTCAACCAAGTGCTAGCGCAACGAATTGAAGATGCGAGTTGGAATCAGGTGTTAGCTGGCGACATCATGATGTTTAACGACAATAACGCGGTTTTTCATGTAGATCAGGTCGAAGAAGATTTGATACAACGAGCAGATCAACTTCAAATCCATGTGACGGGACCTTTGGTAGGTGCCGAGGAAACAAAAGTTACACAAGCTGTATTTGCGCTGGAAGTGGAAGTACTAGCGGATTTTAATGAGTTGTATCTAAGCTTAGCCAAGTTGAAGCTTGCTACTGCACGACGTCCCTTGCGTGCGGTACCACAACAGTTACACTGGAAACACGCACCTGATACGTTACATCTGCAGTTTGTTCTTAATAGTGGAACTTATGCTACTGCATTTATACGTGAACTCGGTGATTTCGCCGTCGCAAACCCGAACAGCGGAATTGACGACTAATTGTCGAATGTCTACGGTTAGCAATAATAGAAATTATGCGAGCACTGTGTTATTAATTCTTGCGCTATTATCTGTTTATAGTTGAAGCAATTAGTAAAGAATAGCTCAAAAAATAACCATGGTAATTTCTATTATTTCGCTATATTCTCATAACATTTACAAGTTTTTACTATGTTATTGATCTTTGGGGTAAATATCGGCATTGAAAATGTATTCATTTGCGCACAGTCAATATCCTGACAAATATAAATTTGTCTAGTAGGATAAAGCAAATGCAGGCACACGACTATTTTATGAACAATATCATGGGATTTTAGTCAATTACTAGGACCGAATTGGGGCTTGAAGGAATTGAATAAGATCAGTAGCATCTGCTCCCATTAAATCGCAGGGTAGTTACCATTAAAATGGCAAGGAAATATAACGCAGCAGATATTGAAGTATTAACTGGATTGGAGCCGGTTCGTAAACGCCCGGGTATGTATACGGATACCACACGGCCGAACCATCTTGCTCAAGAAGTTATCGATAATAGCGTTGATGAAGCCGTCGCCGGTCATGCTGATCAAATTGCGGTAGTGCTCTATAAAGATAATTCCTTGGAAGTCATTGATAACGGTCGAGGTATGCCGGTTGATATTCACCCGGAAGAAAAAATCCCAGGCATTGAACTGATTCTCACTCGCTTACATGCGGGTGGCAAATTTTCCAACCAAAACTATCAATTCTCCGGTGGATTGCATGGTGTAGGTGTATCAGTTGTTAATGCTTTGTCAAAACAATTGGATGCACGAGTCAAGCGTGATGGCAAAGAATATTCAATTTCGTTTGCCAATGGTGACCGCACCAAAAAATTAAAAGAAATTGGAAAGGTCGGAAAAGACGAAACTGGCACTGCCGTGCGTTTTTGGCCGGACAAAAAGTTTTTTGATTCTGAAAAGTTTTCTGTCAGTCGTTTAAAGCATGTATTACGCGCCAAAGCGGTTTTGTGTCCCGGTTTGCGAATACAGTTTTTTGATGAAAAAGAAAATGAAAAATCTGAATGGTTTTACCAGGACGGTCTACGTGATTATTTGCGTGGTGAACTCAAGGGTGCGCGATTAGTGCCTGAAGAGATTTTTGTGGGCAGTATGCAAGGTAACGCCGAAGCCGTGGACTGGGCCGTGACATGGTTGCCCGATGGCGAAGATGTTGTCGCGGAAAGTTATGTTAACTTAATTCCGACGGCTCAAGGCGGAACCCATGTGAATGGATTGCGCACTGGCTTAACCGAAGCGGTGCGTGAATATTCCGAATTCAAGAATTTATTACCCAAAGGTCTAAAGCTTGCGCCTGATGATGTTTGGGACCGTTGCGCCTATATTTTATCGGTCAAATTAGAAGATCCACAATTTTCCGGGCAAACCAAAGAACGCTTATCGTCACGTGAATGTGCCGCATTTGTCACCGGCATCGCTAAAGATGAAATGTTAGCCTGGATGGGCGATAACAAAGACATGGCAGAATTAATTTGTGAAATTGCAATTAATAATGCACAAAAACGTTTACGTGCTTCCAAAAAAGTGGTGCGCAAAAAAGTCACATCCGGACCAGCCTTACCTGGAAAATTAGCCGATTGCAGTTCACAAGATTCCAATCGCACAGAACTGTTTTTAGTCGAAGGTGATTCGGCGGGTGGTTCAGCAAAACAAGCACGCGAACGTGAATTTCAAGCGGTGATGCCCTTGCGCGGTAAAATTCTTAATACTTGGGAAGTGGAATCGCAACAGGTGCTAGCCTCACAAGAAGTTCATGATATTTCAGTGGCTATTGGTGTTGATCCTGGATCGGATAATATCAAGGGGTTACGCTATGATAAAGTCTGCATACTTGCCGACGCGGATTCCGATGGTGCGCACATCGCAACGTTATTATGCGCCTTGTTCGTGAGACATTTTCGACCGCTGGTCTCTGCAGGTCATATTTATGTGGCCATGCCCCCCCTGTATCGTATCGATGTTGGCAAACATATTTTTTATGCCTTGGATGAAAGCGAAAAACAAGGTGTGCTCGATCGTATTGACGCAGAAAAAATTCGCGGCAAGCCAAATGTGCAACGATTTAAAGGTTTGGGTGAAATGAATCCCTTACAATTACGGGAAACGACGATGGCACCCGATACGCGACGTTTGGTGCAATTAACACTCGAAGCAGGCGATGAAACGAATTCAATTATGGATATGTTACTAGCGAAAAAACGTTCTGCCGATCGTAAATCTTGGTTAGAATCCAAAGGCAATTTAGCTGAAGTATAAAAGGCATTTTGATGAATAACGAAATCGAATATAACGAAGAAGGCATCGAAAAACTTCCGCTGCATTTATTCACGGAAAAAGCCTATCTGGATTATTCCATGTACGTCATTATGGATCGTGCATTACCAAATATTGGTGATGGTTTAAAACCCGTGCAGCGACGTATTGTTTATGCCATGTCAGAATTGGGCTTGCGTGCTGCCGCTAAACATAAAAAATCGGCGCGTACGGTCGGTGATGTGCTCGGAAAATTTCATCCTCATGGTGATAGTGCTTGTTATGAAGCCATGGTGTTAATGGCACAACCCTTTTCTTATCGTTATCCATTGATCGACGGTCAAGGTAATTGGGGATCGCCCGATGATCCGAAATCATTCGCGGCCATGCGTTATACCGAAGCCAAGTTAACCAAATTTGCACAGGTTTTATTGGAAGAAGTAAAAATGGGTACCGTCGATTGGTTGCCTAATTTTGATGGTTCTTTACTAGAACCGAAAATTTTACCTGCACGTTTACCTTTGGTGTTGCTCAACGGTACCACAGGTATTGCAGTGGGTATGGCTACGGACATACCTCCGCATAATTTAACTGAAGTAGTTAAGGCTTGTATTCATATCCTGGATAACCCGGATTCTAAACTCAGCGATATTACTAAAATAATAAAAGGCCCGGATTATCCTACCGATGCTGAAATTATTACACCGAGAAAAGATATTAGCGATATGTACAAACGTGGCACGGGTAGTATTCGTATGCGTGCCCTTTATGAAAAAGAAGACAACGATATTGTAATTACGGCACTACCGTATCAGACCTCGGGCGCAAAAATTTTAGAGCAAATCGCCCACCAAATGCGTCAGAAAAAATTGCCAATGGTTGAAGATTTGCGCGATGAATCGGATCACGAAAATCCCACACGCTTAGTTATAACGCCACGAATAAAAAATCTCGATGCCAAGGATCTAATGGATCATTTATTTGCGACCACGGATCTGGAAAAAAATTATCGAGTCAATCTGAATATGATTGGCAATGACGGGCGTCCTAAAGTTCATGGTTTATTAGATATTCTCAATGGTTGGTTAGCCTTCCGTACCAATATCGTGCGTAAACGTCTGCAATATCGCTTGGATAAAGTATTGGAGCGTTTGCATATTTTAGACGGTTTGCATATCGCTTTTCTCAATATCGATGAAGTTATCCATATTATTCGCACCGAAGACGAACCCAAGCCAGTGTTAATGAAACGTTTCAAATTGACGGATGTGCAAGCTGAAGCAATTTTGGAACTCAAACTCCGTCACTTGGCAAAATTAGAAGAAATGAAAATTCGTGCAGAAAAGAAAGAATTATCTGCGGAACGCGACGAATTACAACAAATCCTCAAATCAGCGACTCGTTTGAAATCATTAATTAAAAAAGAACTAAATGATGACTTAAAAGAGTTTGGCGACAAACGTCGTTCACCCATCACCAAACGCGAAGCTGCACAAGCGATGGATATTGCGGATCTAGTGCCTGCTGATCCAGTAACCGTAATTTTATCGGAAAAAGGTTTAGTACGTTCAGCCAAAGGCCATGATGTGGATCCTTTAACCTTAACTTATAAGGCAGGTGACAAATATCTTGGCGCAGTGCAGACAAAAAGTAACGCGCAAGTTTCTTTCTTCGATAGTACCGGACGTTGTTACACCGTATCAGCCCATGGATTGCCATCAGCACGGGGTCATGGTGAGCCACTCAATGCCAAATTAAAAATGCCACCCAGCGCAAGTATGACAGGATTGCTGGTTGCGACGAGCAATGATCAAAAATTCTTTGTTGGTTCAGATGCCGGTTATGGATTTATTGTGGCTTATGAAGATATTCTAACTAAAAATCGCTCAGGCAAAGCGGTGGTTTCGGTGCCTAAAGGTTGTCGTTCGTTAATGCCCGCAATGGTTGAAGAACCGGAAAACGAGTGGATTGCTTTAGCCACCAATACAGGAATGTTGGCGCTTGTGTGTCTTGCTGATGTACCTGAATTGGCCAAAGGTAAAGGCGTAAAATTAATCAATATTCCTGGTGCTAAAGCAACCGATCGAAAAGAATACGTCATCGCAAGTGCTTTGCTTGGATTGTCTTCGCAATTGGTTCTATACAGTGGAAATCGGAAAAAAGTACTAGCCGGGGAGGAACTGGACGAGTACATCACTGAGCGAGGAAAACGTGGTTTTAAATTACCTCGTGGATTTCAGACATTGGATCGTCTAGAAGCAGAGGAGGTTGACGAATAAACAAAGCTGCGTGAGGTGTGTTCACCTTGACTGTTCGATGTCTTATTAAAACAATAACAAACGTAGTTTTGCACAACTGTGCGATATCGCACCCTAGGAATTATTGCCTTGGATGACTCTGCCTTCGAGACCAAAGAGCACATATTAAGAGTACGATTGATTGTTTTACTGGTAGATACGTTGCCAGTGATTCTGTTGTATGGTTTTTCATTCACTCAGCAGTTTCTCGTATTTACCCTAAGCCCTCAGCAAGTGGCTTCGCCGGAGCTCATGATTTATCTTGTTGCTTTCATCTTGTTGAAAAATTATTTATTCAGTTTTCTTACCATTAAACCAAGAGCAATGAGCGCATTTCGTTTGTTTTATTGGACTAGTGCGCTACTAAATATTATATGTTTGACGGCATTAATGATATATGTCGCTTCTCATTCCATCATTCCAATAATGAAACAATCTTTTTTAATTTTGGATGGGTTTGCATTCGCAGGGATGGCGCTTATTGTATCGATGTGTGGCTATTTTTTCACATTCAACCACCTGAGCTTTTTAAATAATGGCCTACTAAGCGACGGTGAGCGTCGACCATCAACAGATCAAAGTATTTATGCCCTAATCAGCATTCCATTTCTAGTTTTAGCGTTAGTCGTATTTGAAATGTTTCGACACAAATCTTTAAGTTTGAATACACTAGCTTATGTTGAAATGGCTATCGCCATTGTTATGCTTGTTACATTGGTAATTATAAATAAACGAATTGTCAGTCCTTTAAAAAATCTGCGACATTCCTTAATGCATTTTTATGAAAAGCCTGAATGGGATGCCATAAATGTAGATAATGAATTTAGCGGTATAAAGCACTATATTGAATGGCAATACCGTCAAAATGAATTTCAGTCCCATTTAATATATTTGGGCAGCCAGCTTTTATCTGAATCTGCAACAACACGTGTACAACTTTACCGCACTTTAATTGAGTCCATGCAAACACTGACTCAAATGCCAATTGTCAATCTATTTCTCTATAATAGAGAAACTCAGGTTTTTAGCCGAATCTCGTGGGTAGCAAATTCAAGCGACATTTTAAAGCAACCTATCGCGATGGAAAACAGTGAGTGGCTAATGCAATTTAATCACTTAGAAAACATAATCGAGCGGCATGATCAGTTTGTAGAAAGCTATATTCAAGAACAAGGTTTGGAATATGAAATTGGTCTTCCGCTTCAAACACCACAAGATTTCTTAGGCGTGGTGTTGATTGCATGTCATCAAAAGGATTTCCAATTGCATGAATTTGAAAAAGCAACTATTAAGCACGCCGTTTCACAAGTGGCAATATTATTACATGCCTACGATTTAATTCAGCAAAAACAATTTGAAGAACGCCAATATGAAAAAACCAATTTACTAGCATCTGTTACCTTGAACTCCATTGGTGATGGCGTCATCACAACAAATAATGATGGACTGATTGAATATCTGAATCCTGTCGCTGAGAAATTAACGAATGTTAATTTGAAAAAAGTTTATGGTCAGCCGCTGCTTTCAGTTTTTCATTTGCTTGAAGAGGAATCGGGTAAACTAGTCGAAAGTCCTGTTGACCGATGTTTGAAAGCAGGTAAGAGTATTACCTTGACTGGTCATACTTTATTACAAACACAAGATCAAGAATTTGCGGTCGAAGTTCGTCTTTCACCGATGAGAGACGTAGATGATAGTATTATTGGCGTCGTATTGGTATTTCATGATGTAACCGAACTGCACGTACTCGCTAGTGAGCTGGCTTATCAAGCAACGCATGATGCATTGACTGGGTTGATTAATCGACGGGAGTTTGAGAATCGCCTCGATCATGTGCTGTCTCTTGCACGCGAACAATTCAATCAGCATGCGCTTTGTTATATTGATTTAGATCAGTTTAAAGTTGTGAACGATATTTGTGGGCATATCGCCGGTGATGAATTATTGCAACAACTGGGCACACGCTTAAGCAGTGTCATTCGCGAAACAGATGTTTTAGGTCGTTTGGGTGGCGATGAATTTGGTTTGTTACTCCATGAATGTCCACTGGATAATGCACAAGTGATAGCCAATAATATTTTGAAACTGGCAAAAGATTTTCGCTTTGTTTGGCATGATAAATCATTTGAAATCGGTGTTAGCATTGGTTTGGTGTCCATTGATTCGAAATCGGGCAATATTGCAGACATTCTAAGTGCTGCCGACTCTGCTTGTTATGTGGCGAAAGACCTTGGGCGTAATCGTGTTCATGTGTTCGAGCAGAATGATTTAGAATTGGTGCAGCGACGAGGTGAAATGCAATGGTTGCAAATCATTCGTCATGCGATTGAAAATGATGATTTAGTGTTAATGTTCCAGCCGATAAAAAACTTAGCTACTAATGAACATGATTTTCATTCGGGTGAGATATTATTACGCATGCGCTCAAAGGACAGTGCATTTATTTCGCCTGGTTCATTTTTACCTGCGGCAGAACGTTATCATTTAATGCCTGAGCTGGATCGATGGGTGTTGAAAACAGCATTAAATTATATTGCATCTATTGCGAGTGATGCCACCGAACAGTTTTCTTTTTCTATCAACTTGTCAGCCCAGTCACTTAGTGATGATAAGTTTTTAAATTATGTAATCGATACTTTGGGCAAAACGCGGGTTCCGACGCGTTATATCTGTTTTGAAATCACCGAAACCACCGCGATTGCCAATTTTAGTCGTGCAATACATTTTATTTCAACTTTACGCAGCATGGGGTGTCGTTTTTCATTAGACGATTTTGGTAGTGGTCTAAGTTCATTTTCTTATTTGAAAAATCTACCGGTGGATTATATAAAAATCGATGGTTCGTTTATCAAAGACATTATTCATAACCCCATTGATGAAGCTATGGTCGAAGCCATTAATCAGATCGGACATTTGATGGGTATTAAAAGTATTGCGGAATTTGTTAACAATGAAGCTATTTATAATCGTTTAAAAAAGATCGGAGTGGATTTTGCGCAAGGAAATTATGTGTCGCAGCCCGTTTTATTTGATGAATATCTGGCGCCATTCATCAAAAAAGTATCACAACAGTAAATTGGATTGTCGGCAAACAATGGAAATGTCACACAATCCCTGTTCAAACGGTTGATCTTGAATTTTCCTTGTTCAACATTTCTCTGGCGTGTTCAATGGTAGTTTCGGTCAGTTCGATGCCGCCAATCATGCGTGCAATTTCAATCACCCGTTCTTCATTTTCTAATGTTCGAATTTGACTATTCGTTTGTTTTTTACTGACTTTCTTTTCTACAAATAAATGCTGATGACCTTTGCATGCCACTTGTGCTTGGTGAGTAATGCAAATGACTTGGCGTTTTAGACCGAGTTGGTAGAGTTTGTCGCCGACAATTTCAGCAACACCACCACCGATGCCGACATCCACCTCATCAAAAATGAGAGTAGGTCGTTGCACAACATTGGCTGTCGAAACCTGTATAGCTAGACTGATGCGTGAAAGTTCTCCACCCGAGGCAATTTTGCTCAAGGGTTTGGCTTCCTGACCAGGGTTGGTGTTGATTAAAAATCGTATCTGTTCTAAGCCATGGGCGTGGAATTCATTTTCAGGGTATGTTTGAAACTCGACAAAAAAGCGACAGGCGGGCATGCCGAGTTGTTTAATCAACTTTTCCACATTGTTTGATAAAGTTTTAGCAGCTTTTTGACGTTTGTCTGACAGCTGAGTCGCGGCTAGTGAAAAATCTTTTTGCATAATGTCCAGTTGTTGTTGATATTTTTGAATATCCGAATCACTATCCAATAGACTTGCCAGTTCTTCCAGCATATGCGTATGTAATTGCAATAAATCTTCCGGTGGTACACGATGTTTACGTGCAAGATTATGTACTTCGCTTAAGCGTTGTTCGATTTCGTGCATACGTTCCGGGTCAAGTTCGTTATCATCAAGACGAATGCGTAAATCGTGCGTCGCCTCATTAACCGAAATCAATGCGGATTCAAGTAGTTCGTAACTTTGTTTTAAACTTGGGTCAAGTTCAATCGTATTTTTCAACTGAAGTTGCACACTTTCCAACTGCAACGTTATATTGTTTTCATCCTCGGCTAATGCCTGATAACTGGAATTAAGCGCTTGCATAATTGCATGATGATGAGCAAATTTTCGCTGTTCTTGATCGAGCTGTTCCCATTCACCTGTTTGTAAGTCTATTTTTTCAAATTCATCTAATTGATAACGTAAAAATTCGATACGTGAAACTCGCTCATGTTGTTGTGCAGTCAATTGTTGCAATGATTTTTTAGTTTCACTGTATTGACGATAAATATTCGCAACCGTGGCAACATCTTGTTGCGCATTAGCAAATGCATCAAGAAGGCGTTGTTGTTCATTCGCACTTAATAGGGCATGGTGTGCATGTTGACTATGAATCTCAACTAAAAAATCGGCGAGTTGCTTTAGTTTAACCACCGGTAACTGCACGCCATTGATATACGCTCGTGAACCAATGTCTTTCGATAAGGTCCGACGAACAATGCAATCGTCGCCGCTATCGAGTTCCTCGTCGGTTAGCCATTGTTTGACCTCCATCGCATGTCTGATGTCAAAATTTGCAGTGATTTCGGTTCGCTGTTTTTCGTCTCGTATAAAACTATTATCCGCACGTTCGCCAAGGGCAAAACCCAAGGCGTCGATGGCTATAGATTTACCCGCACCGGTTTCGCCGGTGATGACGGTCATGCCTGATTTGAAATCAATCTCTAATTGATCGACAACAGCAAAGTTACGAATACTTAAATGGCTTAACATAATAATTATTACAGCTTCTCGCCCCAGTGAAGTTTGGCACGTAAAATTTCAAAGTAATTATAATTCGAAGGATGCAACAACTGAACTTTTCTTTCAAGGCGGGTAATGCGAATACGATCACCGGCAACGACACCCAAATTGATTTGCCCATCACATGTTACCTGGGCACGCGCATGTCCAGATTCACTAATAGTTATTTCGACGATACTATCGCCACCCACAACCAAAGGGCGTTGGCTCAAAGTATGAGGGCAGATAGGCACCAAGGCAAGACTGTGTAGGGTGGGTGACAAAATCGGGCCGCCACCCGATAAAGCATAAGCGGTTGAACCCGTGGGTGTAGCGATAATTAAACCATCGGAACGTTGTGTGTTAACAAAACGGCCATCGATATTGGTCTCAAACTCGAGCATGCGAGCTTCTTCCCACTTATGGATGACCACATCGTTAAAGGCAATGCTTTCGTTAATTACAGCGCCTTCACGTACAATATCAACTTGTAATAATAAACGTTCTTCCGCTTGATAATGACCATTTAAAATCTCGTCCAAGCGTTCATTCATTTCATCTGAACGAATATCGGTTAAGAATCCGAGATGGCCCATATTGATTCCGATTAGTGGTACAGAATATTTTGATAAAGAACGGGCTGCATTAAGCATGGTGCCATCGCCACCAATGACTAACACCAAATCGCAATTTTCGCCCAGATGGGCACGATCCATGGATTCCACGCCGTTTAGGCTGATCGTGTCAGCTGTACCTTGATCAAGAATTACATGACAATCATGAGTTTTGAGGAAATCAGCGACTTGTTGCATAAAATCACCGAGATCTGTGTTGGCATATTTGCCGATAAGTCCAATGGTCTTGAAATTCTCTGCCATGGTTTTCTCCTTTAGCTCTTAAGAACTTAGCATGATCATCATGCCTCGCCAAGCGACTCTTATGGAATCATTATTGAATAAAACCTTGTCTCACTTGGCACTGTTGCGCAGAGAGTGCTAGTATCTCGCCAGGATTAAAGGGGTTTGCCAAAGTTGTCCAATAAAACTGAAAAAAATCAAAAACCTGAGCTAAGCGAAAGAGCAGAGCGCTTGCTTAAAACATTGATCGAAAAATATATAGAAGAAGGTCAGCCAGTAGGTTCGAAAGCGTTGGTGAAAGAATCCGGTTTGGACCTAAGCGCCGCAACCATTCGCAGTGTTATGTCGGATCTTGAGAAATTAGGGTTTTTACATGCGCCACATACATCGGCTGGACGGGTTCCAACTGATAAGGGATATCGCTTGTTTGTTGATAGTCTCGTGCACATGGAACCATTAGATCAAGCCGTTGCCAGTGGTATGAAAAATACATTAACTACTGAAACTACAGGCAAAGCGGTACTAACCAAAGCATCGAATATTCTTTCCGAGCTGACCAATATGACAGGTCTGATCATGCTTCCGCGAAGGGAAAAACAGATTTTGGGACATATCGAGTTTGTGCCCCTATCGGATAATCGCGTCCTCACGATTACTGTAATTGGTGGCTATGAAGTCGAAAATCGAATCATTCATACTAATCGACCTTATAACAAAGATGAGTTACAAAAAGCCGCCAATTTCCTTAATAGTCGTTATGCGGGTAAAGAGGTGCAAAATATTCGCAGCGAGCTGCTGAGTGATTTAAACCAGGCGCGCCAGGATATGAACGATTTAATGAGTGTCATGGTTGAAGTGGCTGACAAGCTTTTCAATGATGAAAATGATGCCTTGCTAGTCAGCGGAGAGGCGAATTTATTGGGTTTCCAGGATATGGCGGACACTGAACGTTTAAAGCAGTTATTCGATGCCTTCAAACAGAAAAACGATATTCTACATTTATTGGATCAATGCTCAATGGCCAAAGGCATTCAGATTTATATTGGCGGTGAAACCGGTAAACATGCTCTCGATAGTTGTTCGATAATCACCTCGCCTTATGAGTCCAATGGTGAGACAGTAGGGGTGTTGGGGGTTATTGGTCCACGTCGCATGGAATATAAGAAAGTGATTCCAATGGTTGATATTACTGCAAAAATTCTCGGGGCAGCCTTGCAATCCAAATAAATAATCCCCATATAACAGCGCAACAGAAATTTGCTTAGAAAACGTACGGAGTGGACCATGGCGTCAAAGAAAAAAGGTAAAACCTCTAAAAATAATGAGGTAGAAGTCACCCAAGATTCGATTGAAGTCGAGCAAACTGATCCCAGTGATAAGCCCGCAGATGCGGGTGGCGATGTGGATAAACTTCGTCTAGCTGTAGAAGCGGCAGAAGCAAAAGCCAGCGACAACTGGGAGCAGCTATTAAGAGTTAAAGCTGAAATGGAAAATTTACGTCGTCGTCTGGAAAAAGACGTGGCTAATGCGCACAAATTTGCCTTGGAAAAGTTCTTAAATGAGCTCATTCCCGTCGTGGATAGTATGGAACTTGGTTTGGCTGCGGCGAGTGACGAACAAGCGGATATGAGCAAGTTTAAAGAAGGCAGTGAACTGACTTTAAAAATGATGGCGGGTTTGTTAGACAAATATGGCGTGCAATCTATTGACCCCATGGGAGAAAAATTTAACCCAGAGCAACATCAAGCCATGAGTATGCAAGAAAATCCTGATGTTGACCCCAATACGGTCATAGCGGTGTTCCAAAAAGGCTATTCATTGAACGAACGTGTGATTAGACCAGCCATGGTCGTCGTTTCTAAAGCGGATCAGCCGCCAAAAGAGACAAAAATTGACGAGATGGCTTGAAATTAGGGGCTGACACCCAAATATTAGCAACAACAGTTTTTAACCATATATATCAAGCGGATATTAGCGGAGAATTTTCATGGGCAAGATAATAGGCATAGACCTCGGAACCACGAACTCTTGTGTGGCCGTAATGGACGGTGGCAAACCAAGAGTGATTGAGAACAGCGAAGGTGATCGCACCACGCCCTCAATCGTCGCCTTCACCGATGATAGTGAAGTTATTGTTGGCCAGCCAGCCAAACGTCAAGCGGTAACCAATCCAGCTGACACTTTTTTTGCGGTGAAACGGTTAATCGGACGAAAGTTTTCCGAGGAAGTGGTGCAGCGTGATATTTCATTAGTGCCTTATAAGATTATCAAGGCCGATAATGGTGATGCTTGGGTTGAAGCCAAAGGTAAGAAATTAGCACCGCCTGAAATTTCAGCACGTGTGCTCATGAAAATGAAAAAAACCGCTGAAGAATTTCTTGGTGAGCCAGTGACAGAAGCGGTTATTACGGTTCCTGCTTATTTTAATGATTCTCAGCGTCAAGCTACCAAAGACGCAGGTAAAATTGCTGGCTTAGAAGTTAAACGTATTATCAATGAACCTACAGCGGCAGCATTGGCCTATGGTATGGATAAAAATCGCGGTGATAAAAAAATCGTGGTTTATGACTTAGGTGGTGGTACGTTTGACGTATCAATTATTGAAATTGCCGAAATCGAAGGCGAGCACCAATTTGAAGTTTTGGCGACCAATGGTGATACTTTCCTCGGTGGCGAAGATTTTGATACACGTTTAATCGACTATCTTGCCGATGAATTTAAGAAAGACAGTGGCATTGATTTGCACAACGATCCTTTAGCTTTACAACGCTTAAAAGAAGGTGCAGAAAAAGCCAAGATTGAATTGTCCTCGACTCAACAAACAGAAGTCAACTTACCATACATCACAGCCGATGCCACGGGTCCGAAACATTTGAACATTAAAGTGACACGTGCCAAATTGGAATCACTGGTTGATGATTTGGTAGAGCGTACGATTGAGCCATGTAAAATTGCATTGAAAGACGCTGGCTTAAGTTTTTCAGAAATTGACGATGTGATTTTAGTCGGCGGCCAAAGCCGTATGCCTAAGGTGCAAGATGCGGTTAAAGAATTTTTTGGCAAAGAACCCCGTCGTGATGTCAATCCAGACGAAGCCGTTGCCGTTGGCGCTGCCATTCAAGCCGGTGTGCTTGGTGGTGACGTTAAAGATGTATTATTGTTAGACGTCACGCCTTTGTCTCTAGGTATCGAAACCCTGGGCGGTGTTATGACCAAGCTCATCGAAAAGAATACAACGATTCCCACCAAAGCGAACCAAGTATTCTCTACTGCGGATGACAATCAAACTGCAGTAACTGTTCATGTGTTGCAAGGTGAACGTAACCAGGCGGCAGCGAATAAATCACTAGGTCGCTTTGACTTGAGTGATATTCCACCTGCACCACGTGGTGTGCCACAAATCGAAGTTATTTTCGATATTGATGCCAACGGTATCTTGAATGTTTCAGCTAAAGATAAAGCCACCGGTAAAGAGCAATCGATAGTGATTAAAGCATCCAGTGGCTTATCGGATGAAGAAATCGATAAAATGGTGAAAGATGCCGAAGCGCATGCGGATGAAGATCGCAAGTTCAATGAATTGGTTGACGCACGTAATAAAGCGGATGGTATGATTCACGCGACTGAAAAATCGATGAAAGAATTAGGTGATCAAGTCAGTGCTGACGAAAAATCACAAATCGAATCTGCGATCGCGGCATTGAAAGAAGCCATGGCAGGTACAGATAAAGATGATATGGAAGCCAAAACCACTGCACTTGCTGAATTATCAGGCAAAATGGCAGAGCGTTTGTATGCCAATAAGGCAGGCGATGATGCAGGTGCAGCACCAGGTGATGCAACTGGCAGTACCGAAGCTAATGCCGCTGGCAACGATGATGTGGTTGACGCAGAGTTCGAGGAAGTTAAGGAAGATAATAAATAACTTCTGAACCTCGTTCATAAGATATGTTTTAGGCGCGGTTCAGTTACCGCGCCTTTTGTCTATTTACTAAGCGGAACGGAATTATGTCAAAACGCGATTACTACGAAGTCTTAGGTGTAGCGAAAAATGCAAGCAAAGATGAGCTGAAAAAAGCCTATCGCCGCCTTGCTATGAAATTTCATCCAGATCGTAATCCTGATGACAAAGTAGCCGAAGAGAGTTTTAAAGAAGCCAAAGAAGCGTTTGAAATTCTTAATGACGAACAAAAACGCGCAGCCTATGACCAGTTCGGCCATGCTGGAGTCGACGGCGCCGCCGGCATGGGCGGGGGCGGATTTGGCGGCGGCGGGGCAGGCATGGGTGGTTTTGGCGACGTTTTTGGCGATATCTTTGGTGATATTTTCGGGGGTGGTGGTCGCGGTGGTGGTGGTCAACGGGTGAATCGGGGTTCTGATTTGCGTTATAACCTAGACTTGTCATTGGAAGATGCAGTTTCAGGCACCACGGTCAAAATTCGCGTTCCAACCTATGTTGCATGTAAAACTTGCGACGGCAGTGGCGCGAAAAAAGGTTCTAAGCCTCAAAAATGTTCAACCTGTGGCGGTCATGGCCAAGTTCGTATGCAACAAGGATTTTTTTCGATACAACAAACTTGCCCTAGTTGTCATGGCCGGGGAGAAACGATTTCTGATCCTTGTAATGTTTGTCATGGGCAAGGCCGAGTTGAAGAGCAAAAAACCTTATCTGCGAAAATTCCACCCGGTGTTGATACCGGCGACCGTATTCGTTTAGCCGGTGAAGGTGAAGCTGGAGAAAATGGTGGTCCACCGGGAGACTTGTATATTCAGATCAATGTCAAACCCCATCAGATTTTTGTGCGCGATGGAAATAATCTCTATTGCGAGGTGCCAGTGAGTATTGCTACAGCCGCTTTGGGTGGTGAATTAGATGTACCTACGCTTGATGGGCGAGTTAAATTAAAAATTCCAGCGGAAACTCAAACCAGTAAATTATTTCGTTTACGTGGTAAAGGTGTACGGCCTGTACGTGGAGGTCCTGTGGGCGATTTAATGTGTAAAGTTTTAGTCGAGACGCCTGTGAATCTAAATACCAAACAAAAAGATTTATTGAAGCAATTTGAAGATAGTTTACACAGTGGTGGAAAACACAGTCCTCAAGCATCCTCTTGGTTGGATAAAGTCAAAAACTTTTTTGATGAGATGAAATTCTAATGCTCAAAAACTGGCTAAAAAAACGAGTGTCTGAGAAAGGCACAGTGAATTCACAACGTCGTGGATTGCTCAGCAAAATCGTCGTGGGAAGTGGTTTGCTGGCGACTGCATCGCATTTGCAGGCAAAAACGGAAGATGATGCCGAATTACGTTTTCCTGGTGATCCTGTCGAAAATAATGTTGTCTATCAGTTTAACAAAGCCGATGAAGAATACCACAAAGCCGTATTATTCTCTGTTGGAGCAATGTTGAGGAAATACGGGGACAATATCAAGATTGTTGTGACCTGTATTGGTCCGGGACTACACATTCTCGCAAAAAATCCCAAACGCCCCGTGTCTGCTGAAACCAAACAAAGGGTTTCAAGTCTGGCGCAATATGGCGTTGAATTCCATGCCTGTGGTAACACCATGAAGTCGCTAAAATGGGAAGAGAAAGATATGCTTGATTTCGCAAGCATTGTTGAAGTTGGCGCCGCAGATTTAATGGAATTACAACAACAAGGTTTCGCTTACATCAGTTGGTAAGCAAGCGGCATTAACTATAAAGCAATTAAAATTCCTGCTAGAATCTGCACATGATACGCTTTGGGGGATTCAAATGACTCGTATTGCCATTACTGGCGCCAGTGGCCGCATGGGCAGAGCGCTAATTGATGCCGCTCATCACAATAGTTCAACACAATTAACCGGTGCAATTACTCGTCCTGATAGTTCTTTGCTTGGCAGTGACGCTGGTGAAATTTCTGGTATTGGTTCCATCGGGGTTCCTATTGTTGCAACTGTGCGCGAAGATGTGAGTCAATTCGATGTACTAATTGATTTTACCACAGTGGAACATACACTTGATAATCTTCAAGTCTGTGTTGACGCTGGCAAAATGCTGGTTATTGGCACCACTGGATTTAGCGACGAACAGAAAAAACTTATTCAGCAGGCTAGCAAATCCATTGCTATTTGTTTTGCACCGAACATGAGTGTAGGTGTTAATCTTTGTTTAAAGTTACTCGATTTGGCCGCTCGTGTTTTGGGTGATGAAGTGGATATTGAAATTATCGAAGCCCATCATCGCCACAAAATTGATGCACCGTCAGGCACGGCCTTGCGTATGGGTGAAGTTGTCGCTGATGCCTTAGGGCGTGATTTGAAACAGTGCGCTGTTTATGGGCGAGAAGGGCAAACCGGTGAACGCGAACGTAAAACCATTGGTTTTGAAACCATTCGTGCTGGTGATATTGTTGGCGAGCATACGGTTATGTTTGCCGATATCGGGGAACGTATTGAGATTACGCATAAAGCATCAAGTCGTATGACCTTCGCCAATGGCGCTGTGCGTGCGGCAAAATGGTTATCACAAAAAGAAAATGGTTTGTATGATATGCAAGACGTTTTAGGCCTTAAATAGAAGTTTATTGTATGCGATACCTAGCGATCGTATTAATTTTCTTCTTCAGCAATCATGTACAATCAGATCAACTGAAACTATTTACAAGTGATGGTTGTAGTTTATTTCCCGATGGTACTTATTTGGAAAACCAATTATGGTTGAGTTGTTGCGTGAAACATGACTTAGCCTATTGGATGGGTGGAACTCGTGATCGTCGCAAACAAGCAGATGATGAATTGCGACAATGTGTTCAAGATAAAGATAAAACGTTTTTAGCAAAACTTATGCATAATGGTGTACGGGTAGGCGGCACACCCTATCTACCCACACATTTTCGTTGGGCATATGGTTGGCCAATTTTTCGTGGTTACCGAGTTCAAAACGACGATGAAAGACAAATCATAAAACAAACATTGCAACAATCAAAAACCGAATTCATGTCAAGATCCGATCCTATCGCTTTAGAGGCGATAAAAGTCCTTGATTCATTTTTGAGTCAACAAAAATTTTAGGCTTGTTTTTGTTGATTATCTGGTGTGCAAACCCGGATTGGAAGATGTACATAGAACGTTGATCCTAAACCAAGCGTACTATCAACGGTGATGCTTCCGCCTAACATTAAACATAATTCCTTGGTTAAGGCCAAACCTAATCCAGTACCACCGTATTTACGTGTGGTTGATGCATCAACTTGAGCAAAGGGTCTGAAAATCGTTTGCAATTTGTTTTCTGGAATTCCAATGCCAGTGTCTTTAACAATAAACAATACTTCATTTCCATTAAAGTCGGCAGATAGTGTTATGGTACCTTTATGAGTAAACTTGCAGGCATTACCGATTAGATTAATCAGAATTTGTTGTACCCGCATTTTGTCACAAGCCATCGCCGCATCTGTTTCAAGTAATTCCACTGTAATGTAATTTTCTTTTTGCTTCGCTAACGATTCACTGATGCCATAAATAACTTTTAACATTTCATTTATTGAGAATTCGGTACACTCCAATTCCATGTGACCTGATTCAACTTTACTTAAATCGAGAATATCATTAATCAGGTGAAGCAAGTGATCTCCTGAGAATAGAATATTTTGCAAATATTCTTGATCAATATCCCGATCTTCTTGTTTGGCCTCTGCATATAACAAATCTGAAAAACCAATAATAGAATTCAGCGGCGTGCGAAGCTCATGACTCATGCTGGCTAAAAAGTCACTTTTCGCTTTGTTAGCTTTCTCCAATTCCTCATTTCGCTGTGCAATCGTTAACATCGCATCTTGTAAGCCATGGGTGGCTTCTTTAATTTTTATTTGCATTAAATCATGGTTAGTTTGAATTTCGGCAGCCATGTGTTTAAAGGCATGGGTGACCGCACTAATTTCAGGATAGTTGGATTCAGGAAGTTGAATATCATAGCGCCCCTGGCCTACGGCGTTTGCTGCATTTTTTAGAATGAAAAGCGGGCGGGTAATACTGCGAATACTATAATACGAAATAATAATTGCAGGGATGAGCAAACTGATAACTAAAAGTATGACCAACTCAGTTGTGCGATTAAACGAGTCCCCAAAATTACGATAGTCATCAGCTGCACTCACATTAAGAATTGTCTTTCCTTGGTTTGATTTGACTTCATGACTAGCAAAAAGAAATTCAGACGATTGCTCAGCTGACGGCCAGGTATCTGATTGAAAAACCACTTCGTTATTTGCATATGAAACTTTCACAGGTAAACCCAATGTCTGTTCAATTTTTGTAAAGAAATTATAGGGGTTAGCTGCGACTTCTAAATATGCCATGGGCTTTAAAGTATTGACGGGAACAATAATTGAGACTACAGATTCATTTTCATATTTGCAAAGATTGACATAAGGTATGATGCGCTCTATTCCTTTTCGTGCTGCTAATAATTCTTTAGAGAATTGGCAGAACCCTTGTTGCATATTGCGTGTGCTCGTATCCACACCATTTCTTGATGTGCCAATCAAATTAAATCCTTGATCGAAAATATTCAGTTTGATCATTTTAATCACGTCGCCGGTAACATCATACTGAAAAAACTGATCATCTAATGCGTCTAGTAATTTTGCATGGTTATTTGATTGAATAGCGCGACGTAGATTTTTATCCTTTTGAGAATGTAGGCCCAAATTAATTAAGCGTTGAGTGAATTCTTTTTGGATACTATTGGATTCAAGTGTAATTAAATCGCGCAAGGATTTAGATTCGGTCTGAATAACCAGATGACGATAAAGATTTGCACTCAAAATTAAAGCGACAAGAGCAATCACAGCGAGACTTGCTATCATGGAAATGATTTGAGTACGAAAAGTGATATTCAAAATCCGGCCTTGGTTAAGGGTGCGCTCAACCTTATCGACACCGCATAAGACATAGTTAATTGAATATGAATTGGATTTGTCTGAAAAAGCAGTATTGTTAAACCCAAGAATTCTGTGCGAGAATTCGTCATGAAATTTTACCACGATAAAAATCTCGGATTACTGATCAATATCCCGTTATTGCTAGCCTTGAGCATATTCAGCTATCAGCACTACGTGTTGGGTGAGGCTGTGGAGTCAATAGGATTTCTAAACTTGGTTTTATTGGTGGGGGTTTATCCATTGTTGGAGGAATATGTATTCCGGGGTCTTTTTCAAACCTATTGTCTGAAAAAACTGCAAGGAAGTATTAATCCTTGGTTGAGTTTTGCAAATCTAATTACCAGTGTGGTGTTTGCCTGCAGCCATTTGTTGGTTAACTTTACACTACTTTCGGTGCTTACTTTTTTCCCCTCGTTGATATATGGCTATTATCGTGAGAAATATAATACGATTGCGCCATGCGTGGGATTGCATGTGAGTTTTAATTGCACATATCTGCTACTAAGCCATTAATTCAGTTGTCGGATATCTTGACAGTCACAGTAAATTTTTTAAAAAGTTTCGTATTGTCATAGATGCTCAATCGCTTGATTTTCGAATACTCAGTCTCGAATTGATGATAATCTACTCAATTACTTGTCGACTTATTTAACACTAATTCCTCATGCTATATCCGAGCAAAGCTGTTTAACGCTTAACTTATTGTTTTAAAAATAATAATAATGTTGGCCTGTTCCCTGCAAAGGCCTTTACTAATGCCAGCTAATACCAAGTGAGAGCAATTAATAATAATAACAAGGCAGATAATTCAAATAACCTGGCGGACATAATAATAAAAAATAAGTCATGGATCTGGCTAGCACAGGGCTAGATCCATGACTAATAATTTTTCAAATTCCTAAACTCTGTCTAAGTTCAACCGATAACCTGGTATTAATTTCTCATATTTTTGCATCTGTCATTAGCAAGTAGCGTGGATTTCGTAGGGCATAGGGACAATGACCGAGAAAAACCCCATATATGTTCAATATTATGCATTAAACCAGGCACCATTTTCTTTAATCACGGAAATTAGCCAAATATTTTTAAGCAATGCGCATAATCGCGCTTTGGCTTATTTACGTTATGGCATTGAGCAAAATGAAGGTTTTATCGTACTAACAGGCCTACCAGGTACGGGAAAGACGACCCTAACCCGTGTCTTGCGTAACGAATTGCAACAAGCCCGCTTTGACACTTTGTTTGTGGATGGCAGTAAAACCAACGAATCCAATCTACTCGACACTATTAACCAAAAATTACAAGTTATTACTGAGCCCAACGAATCCACGATCGACGCCTTAAGACGCACCATGTTGTTACGTCATCGTAAAAGCAAACGTTTGGTTTTATTTATTGAAGAGACCCATCGCTTATCGCATGAATGTTTAGCATTACTCAATCAATTAGTTGCCGAACGAATTGGCAATCGTTTTATGTTACAAGTAGTGCTAATTGCTCAAGAGTCTTTTCGCCAAGTGTTACATTTTTCTATGATGGAAGCGATTCGAAAAAAAGTGGTAGTGGCTTGTCATCTTGATACCTTGAGCGAATTGGAAACCAAGGAGTACGTATTGCATCGTTTGCGTTTGGCCGGTTGGAATAATCACCCAATTATTAGCAATCAAGGTTTCGAGCAAATTTTTCATTTGAGCAAAGGTATTCCTCGGCGAATTAATTTATTTTGTGATCGTTTATTCCTATTTAGCGCGTCTGAGCAATTGGATCAGCTTGATGAGAAAGACATAAAAAGTGTTACCAAAGAATTGCTTTCCGAAATAAGTTTTAGGGAACAACGTAAACAACATTTATCATCACCAGAACACATGAACCTGGGACGTCGGAAAGCAGATCAACTACAAGCACATTTGAAAAAAATCACAGAAATTAAAACTAATACTCAAAATGACAAGACAGAAGCAACCGCGACACTTGAGCCTACACAGCCAGAGGGGGCTACCTTAGAATCTATTTTATTAAAAATCACCGAGAAAAAACATGAGCAAACCAATCATGGTAATAGCGAGCCAGAGACAGATTCTGAGCATTCCAGGCGAGAAAAAGTTGCTATTAGTGAATTGATAGCAGGAAATATTAATGCGAATGCACAAGGCCAACCGTCAGTCGTTAATGGTGCGAATGCATTACAACTCGATCCGATGATGCAGACGGTCGCGTTTAATCAACAAGCAGCCGAAATTCTAGAAGATCTTCAAACGGTAGAGATACCCGTAGAAAGACTTGAAGCGGACGCACTCGATCAGTCTGTGTTGCTTCCTGAGTCGGTCGATGAAGACATTGTCCAGGAAAATTCCACGCAAGAAGATGCACCGTTGAATGAAGAAGAAAGCACCGAATCGCTGCCACAAACGCTTTCATCAGATACGTCCGAACATACTATTGAAACTCAACAAAGCTATGAAATAAAAAATACCTGGCTGCAGATTCTTCTTGAAGCCTGGAACTATTATAGCCAGCCAGCGCTACACAATGACTATGAAAAAGCCGAATATATAATCCCTCACACGATTACAGACGTATTAGCATTTTTAGCACATAAAAAAGAATTACCCGGCGATTTTTTACAACAACAGCTAAATAATATATCGGAAAATGAGTTACGCACCGCTGTTACGTTTTTTATCAGGCGCATTTTTTTCGCTAAACACAATAGCCACTATCGACGCCTAGGTTTGAACAATAATGCTAGTTGGGACGATGTAAAAAAACACTACCGCTTATTATTTAATATCTTTCAACCCGATTTAGCTCAACCACGCCAGTCCTGGAAAGAGTCACCAAGTTTGATAATCAGTGAAGCATATAATTTTATTCAAAAACAGCATAACAATGTTATTCATGATGAAGCTGAAAAACAAAAAGTGTCTGAATTTGCCAAAGATAATTTGCACCCACTTGAAACACTAGCAGATAAAGCAGATAAAGCAAAAAATACAACCATTACAATAATCGACCAAGATGTATTTAGTGATATGGCTTTTTCAGCGACGGATTATCGTGGCACAGTGGTTGAGTCTGATAAGAAAAAGAAGCATCGAAAATCATCAAATCTACTCGTTTCGCTATTTTTAGTAGCAGTTTTGATGATTGGCACAAGTGGATTCTTTATTAATCAACATCCCGAGCTACAAGCGATAATCAAAGAACAAATTAATTTTGAATTTTCGTTTGAACGTGCAGGACTAGGTGGCTCAGAACAAACACCAAATTCAACTCGGGTGAAACGTGATGATACCAACAAATCTGCTGCACCTTTATTTATTGGTAGTGGTGAAATATCGGAATTGGAAATAAATCAATTAGCCGCACGTTTTTCTGATTCTTACCAAAATGGGAAGTTAGATGAGTTTATGAGTATATTCAGCAAGAAGGCTCAGACTAACGATCGTAATGGTAAAAGCGGTATTCGTAAAGACTATGCGGCACTGTTTGGTTCGACGAAACAGCGAAGTATTACTCTCAGTAACTTAATTTGGCGTATCGAAGACTACCAAGCGATTGGAACCGGAGATTTTCATGTAAAAGTCCTCAAACCAAGCAATGCAGAATTTAACCAATTTATAGGTCAAGTGGAGATTCACTTGGAGAAAAACCAAAATAAAACCCAAATAACAGGGTTTTATCATAGTTATGACAAGAAATAGTGTTAAAAACACCGTCGTAAAATACCCGCACAAATATTTGCTTATCCACGCTTACCACATAGACAGCTATCATTTAAGCTTGTAAAATCACGACCTTAAGTATGAATTAAATCAAAGCGGGGGGCATTTACAGTGCCTCCCGTTTTTATAAGTAAAAACAGGCTCTTAGGAGGCATATTGAATCACGACGCGATATTAGCTCTAGCTGATGGAAGTTTGTTTTACGGTCAATCGATTGGCGCAAGTGGTCAAACCACCGGAGAAGTTGTGTTTAACACGGCAATGACGGGTTATCAGGAAATTCTAACCGATCCCTCATATAGTCAACAAATCGTGACCTTAACCTATCCCCACATTGGGAATACAGGGGTCAATTCCGAAGATGAAGAGTCCAACTCAATTGCGGCAAGTGGATTAATTATTCGAGATCTTCCGCTAGTGCATAGTAATTGGCGTTCTGAACAGAGTTTAAGCGAATATTTACTAAAAAATAATCTGGTGGCAATAGCTGATATCGATACCCGTCGTCTAACCCGTTTGCTTCGGGAAAAAGGGGCGCAAAACGGATGCATCATGACCGGAGACAATTTGAATGCAGAAAAAGGGATTGCATTGGCAAAAGCGTTTCCGGGCTTACAAGGAAAAGACCTGGCCAAGGAAGTGAGTACGCAAGCGAGCTATGAGTGGGATCATGGAATTTGGTCTTTGCCGCATGGCTATCAACGCAAAACTGAGCACAAATACAACGTCGTCGCCTATGACTTTGGTGTTAAACGAAATATTTTGCGTCTATTAGTCGAACAAGGAATCAAAGTAACAGTCGTTCCTGCACAAACACCTGTGAGTGAGGTTCTTGCTATGCAACCAGACGGCGTTTTTCTTTCAAACGGCCCTGGTGATCCAGAACCCTGTGATTATGCGATTTCATCAATCAAAACGTTGTTGGAAAAGAAAATTCCATTATTTGGCATTTGTCTTGGGCATCAACTTTTAGCGCTCGCCAGTGGTGCTAAAACACTTAAAATGAAAACCGGTCATCATGGCGCCAATCATCCGGTACAGGATTTAGCCACCGGTGAAGTGATGATTACCAGTCAGAACCACGGTTTTGCAGTCGAAGAGAAATCCTTGCCATCCAATGTAAAAGCCAGTCATCGCTCCTTATTTGATGGAACGCTACAAGGCATCGAATTGAATGATAGACCAGCCTTTGGTTTTCAAGGCCACCCGGAAGCAAGTCCCGGCCCTCGGGATATTGAGCCCTTATTTGCAAAGTTTGCATCACTTATTCAGCAACATAAATCCAGTTGAGGTTTGTTTAACAAATATGCCAAAACGTAATGATCTAAAAAGCATATTAATCATCGGTGCAGGCCCAATCGTGATTGGCCAAGCGTGTGAATTTGATTACTCCGGCGCTCAAGCCTGTAAAGCACTGCGTGAAGAAGGTTATCGGGTTATTTTAATCAACTCGAATCCTGCCACGATAATGACAGACCCCGAAATGGCTGATGCAACTTATATTGAGCCAATTGAATGGCAAACGGTTGCTAATATTATTGCTAAAGAAAAACCCGATGCTTTGCTTCCTACCATGGGCGGACAAACGGCGCTAAATTGTGCGTTGGATTTAGCTAAACATGGAGTACTAGAAGCACATGGTGTTGAGCTTATTGGCGCAAGTCGTGATGCCATCGATAAAGCGGAAGATCGTGAACGTTTTCGCGAAGCAATGAAAACAATTAACTTGTCTACACCTAATTCTGCGGTTGCTCATAGTATTGAAGAAGCAGAACAAGTGCAGGCTCAAATTGGTTTTCCGGCCATTATTCGACCGTCTTTCACCATGGGTGGTAGTGGCGGTGGGATCGCATATAACAAAGAAGAATTTCATGAAATCTGTACCCGCGGATTGGATTTATCACCCACCAAAGAATTATTAATAGAAGAATCGGTTTTAGGTTGGAAAGAATATGAAATGGAAGTGGTGAGAGACCACAAAGACAATTGCATTATTGTTTGCTCCATTGAGAATCTTGATCCAATGGGTGTGCACACAGGCGATTCAATCACCGTCGCACCTGCGCAGACCTTAACCGATAAAGAATTTCAAATCATGCGGGATGCCTCGCTCGCCGTCTTGAGAGAAATTGGTGTCGATACCGGTGGCTCAAACGTGCAATTCGCCATAAATCCAGACGACGGACGCATGATTGTTATCGAAATGAATCCACGAGTTTCGCGGTCGTCGGCCCTGGCCTCGAAAGCTACAGGTTTTCCGATTGCAAAAGTGGCGGCGAAACTCGCGGTTGGCTATACCTTGGATGAGCTAAGCAATGACATAACCGGTGGAGCAACACCGGCTTCTTTCGAACCGACAATTGACTATGTAGTCACAAAAATCCCACGTTTTACCTTTGAAAAATTCCCTGACGCGGTGCCTGTGCTTACAACACAAATGAAATCGGTTGGCGAAGTGATGGCGATTGGACGTAATTTTCAGGAATCATTTCACAAAGCCTTACGTGGTTTAGAAACTGGCAATGATGGTTTAGACGAGAAATTAGATCTGAATAATTTGGATGCTGAACAAATCAAAGAAACGCTGCGCCATGAAATCGCTGTACCGGGGCCAGAACGTATTTGGTATATCGGTGACGCATTTCGTGCGGGTTATTCTGTTGAAGATGTGTTTAATTATAGCAAAATTGATCCCTGGTTTTTGGTGCAAATAAAAGATTTGATCGATGATGAAGAGCGGATTCGCGGTAAGCGCATTACCGATATTGGCGATAGCGAATTGCGACGCTTAAAACGAAAAGGCTTTTCTGATCGTCGTTTGGCTAGCGTTTTGTCTTGCAATGATGCTGAAATTCGTCGTCATCGTCACCAACACAATATTGTACCCGTGTATAAACGTGTTGATTCCTGCGCGGCTGAATTCTCTACCAGTACGGCATATATGTATTCTTCTTATGATGAAGAATGTGAATCAATGCCAACCGATAAAGATAAAATAATGGTTTTAGGAGGCGGTCCTAACCGGATAGGCCAGGGCATTGAATTTGATTATTGCTGTGTCCATGCAGCATTGGCAATGCGTGAAGATGGTTATGAAACCATTATGGTAAACTGTAATCCTGAAACGGTTTCTACTGATTATGATACTTCTGATCGATTATACTTCGAACCACTAACATTGGAAGATGTGTTGGAAGTCGTACGCATCGAAAAACCAAAAGGTGTTATTGTTCATTATGGTGGGCAGACGCCATTGAAACTTGCGCGCGCATTAGAGGCAGAGGGCGTACCTATTATCGGTACCTCACCCGATGCCATTGATAAAGCCGAAGATCGTGAACGTTTTCAACAAATGATCGAAAAGCTTAAATTAAAGCAACCTCCGAATAAAACCGCACGTAGCGAAGAAGAAGCATTAACCATGGCTGAGGAAATTGGTTTTCCTTTAGTGGTACGACCTTCTTATGTTTTGGGTGGGCGCGCCATGGAGATCGTTTATGATTTAAGTGATATCGCTCGTTATATGCGTGAAGCTGTTTCAGTTTCCAATGATTCTCCTGTATTGCTCGATCGTTTTTTAGATGATGCCGTTGAAGTCGATGTTGATGCTATTAGTGATGGTGAAAATGTTTTAATTGGTGGCATTATGGAACATATCGAACAAGCTGGGGTACACTCAGGCGATTCCGCATGCTCACTTCCGCCGTATACGTTAACAGCGTCAGTGCAGGAAAAAATCAAACATCAAGTTATAGCGATGGCGAAAGAGCTTGGTGTTATCGGTTTAATGAATACTCAATTCGCGGTAAAAGGCGAAGATATTTATATTATTGAAGTAAATCCACGTGCCTCGCGAACAGTACCATTCGTATCCAAAGCCATAGGCAAACCATTGGCAAAAATTGCTGCTCGTTGCATGGTTGGACAATCACTACTTGAGCAAGGAATAACAAGTGAAATTGTTCCTCCTTATTATTCGGTTAAAGAAGCCGTTTTCCCTTTTGTCAAATTTCCACAAGTGGATCCTATTTTGGGTCCAGAAATGAAATCGACAGGCGAAGTCATGGGTGTGGGTCGAGATTTTGGTGAGGCTTTTGCGAAAGCGCAATTGGCAGCCGGTGTAAGCCTGCCATCGGCTGGTACCGCATTTCTAAGTGTACGAGACGGCGACAAACCACGTGCTATAGCGGTTGCTAAACGGCTGCAAGAATTTGGATTCAAATTAGTTGCTACTCGTGGTACGTCTGAACTTTTAACCCAAAATGGAATTCAAAACAAAAAGGTGAATAAGGTCAACGAAGGTCGTCCACACATTGTCGATATGGTGAAAAATGAGGAAATCACCTTGGTAATCAATACCGCACAAACTAAACAAGCAATCGAAGATTCAAAAGAAATTCGTAAAGCCGCCTTGCAAAATAAGGTCTGTTATACCACAACCATTGCAGGCGCGATGGCTACATGCGAAGCTTTAAAATATTTGAATGAGAAGGAAGTCAGTCGTCTACAAAGTCTACATGAGGAGTTAGCACATGAATAAGGTGCCCTTAACCAAACGCGGAGCTGAACAACTACGCGAAGAATTGCATGAGTTAAAATCAGTCAAACGTCCGGTTGTGATTCAAGCCATTGCTGACGCTCGTGCGCATGGTGATCTAAAAGAAAATGCCGAATACCATGCCGCCAAAGAACAACAGGGATTTATTGAAGGGCGTATTCAGGAAATTGAAGGCAAGCTTAGTAATGCTCAAATAATCGATGTCACAGAATTAAATGCTGGAGGCAAAATTGTGTTTGGCACCACGGTGGATTTAATTGATGAAGAAAGTGGCGATGAAGTGACATACCAAATCGTGGGTGAAGATGAAGCAGATATTAAAAAAAGTTTAATTTCAGTTGGTGCTCCATTGGCGCGAGCAATGATTGGAAAACAAGAAGGTGACATTGTTGAAGTCCAATTGCCGAATGGTGTCAAAGAATTTGAAATCGTCGGCGTGCGTTACATTTAAAAACGCTGGCCACATTTAATGGCCAGCATACATTTTCGTAATTTCATTTTCATATTTTTCCATTAACTTGTTACGTCTCATTTTTAATGAGGCGGTTAACAAGCCATTTTCATCTGTCCAGGCGTCAAGTGTGAGTGTTACTACACGAACTTGTGCATACCCTGGGAATTCTTTTACACTTTGCGCGATTCGTTCTAACACAGCAGAAATAACATGTTTATCTGACAAAGAGGACTTATCGTAGGGATTAATGTTTTGGGTGCCGGCAAATTTGCGCCATTCATCAGGATTTAATACAACAATGGCGGATAAAAACGGTTTGCCTTCACCGATGATCATGGCTTGTTCAACTAAAGAGTCTAGTGTGATAGCCATCTCCATATCCACTGGTGGAACTTTTTCACCATTAGACATGACCATAATTTCTTTTTTCCGGCCAGTGATAAAAATAAAACCGTTTTCGTCAATACGTGCTAAGTCTCCAGTTTTGAGCCAGCCATCTTCAGTAAACATTTCTTTAGTGGCGGATTCGTTTTTCCAGTAACCGCTCATGACGCAAGGTCCGCGGCTTTGTAATTCATCGTCAATAGAGACTCTGACTTCGACGCCCCACAATGCTAGACCAATACTTGCAGGAAAGTTCTTTTTGATTTTATTGACGCTGATGACTGGGCTCGATTCAGTGAGGCCATATCCTTGGAGAATATTAACACCAAGTCCGATAAAAGTTTTTGCGATTGGTGTGGATAAGGGGGCACCTCCACTTATGGCAAAGCGTAAACGGCCACCTAATTTCGCTAACACTTTTTTCGCTACCAAGGCTTTTAAAATAGGCCAAAACAAGCGTTTGAAAGCAGAGCTTTCTCGGTCCTGACTATTTTCAAAAACAGCCCAACCGCTGGCCACTGCAGAATTAAACAAGAATCGGCCGATCGCTTTTTCTTGTAATTGGGTTTGAATTTTTGCATAAACACGTTCAAAAATACGTGGTACCGAAATTAAGACGGTAGGTTTGATCTGAACTAAATCTTCGGCTAATAAGGGTATTGATCGTGCGAAGGCGACAGTTGCACCAGCCATCATGGGAATATAAAGGCCAACTGTACGTTCCAAGGTGTGTGACAGGGGCAAAAAGGATAAAAACAAGTCTTCTCGGAATACCGTAACGCTTTTAATACCATAATTTGCATTCAATACAATATTTCGGTGTGAGAGCATGACGCCCTTGGGTTTGCCTGTGGTTCCTGAGGTATAAACGATTGTTGCTAAAGAGTCGGGATCATTTTGTTTAAAATTCGTTGCAGGCTCATCAGTATCAACATTAAAGCCGGCCAGCCAATCTGATACTAGAGTCACAGGGTAGGATTTTGTGTTATTACCTATAATTCGATCGATACTAATCAATTTTGGTGTGGCTTCGAATTCTTTTTGTGCGTCATTGAGTGGTTTCCACTGTTCGATTGACTCGATTAGCATTAACTTTATGTTGGCCTCATTGACAATATGCGCAATATTGTCGGGCCGGTCATTGGGATAAAGCGGTACAAGTACTAAACCAAGACGTAGAGCGGCATGTTCATAGATAATCCATTCAGGGCAGTTTCGCATCATCACCCCAACACGATCACCGCTGTTGAAGTTTTCCTGTTCCATGGCTTTTTTCCATAGTTTGATGCGCTTATTAACTTCAGACCAACTCAAATCCATCCATTTATGATGAAATCGATCAAAATAGCGGTAAGCAATTGCGTCGGGGGTGCGTTTGACCCGTTCTAGCAATAAAGCATGTAAACAAGAAGCCCTATCGGGTGAAATTATATCTTCAGTCCATTGTTGCGACATAGTATTCGAAGCCTAGATCGGTGAGTTCAATTTGACAAAGTATCGTCCTTTGCAAACAATAACTTAAACTTTAAAATTTGTCACGTTAAGCAATTCATAATCTAGCGCAACTAAGATAAAGTATTGATTTTTAAAGCCGATAAAAAGTTGCCTGGGCTTGAGGCCGGGCTTGCTATAATCTTAGTCCAAGCTGGACGGGGTTTTAAAAAAACAAGTAATGACACTGATTGTGGATAGAAGCGCTCACCAATGTCCCATGTAAAAATAGTATATGATGCTGAAAAAGGAATATTGGTTCCCGAGGGAGAAAAGGGCCATCATCAAATTCAACCACGCCAAGGTTTTCGTCAGATTTGTTATGTCGACGATAGCCGTACGGCTGCCTTCGTCACAAAGAAATTATTGGTACAAAAAGGCTATGATGTGCGTCACTATGATGACGCAAATATGGCGTTGGAAGCAATCCTCGACCAAGATTTTGACTTAATCATAACTGATTTAATGATCACTGATAAAGATGGTGTTAATGGGGATGATCTTATTCGCATTATTCGCAACAGTGGTCATCCTATAAAATCTAAAATTCCAGTGATTGTTATTACGGGTGATCAAAATGTTGATACCCATCAAGCATTAACAGAAGCAGGCGCAAACTGTGTCTTAACCAAGCCAGTGGATGCGGAAGCACTCTATACCTCCATACGTGAACTCGAAGGACATACTGATGCGGTCGAGGATGTAATAGAAGAAGCGTACATTGAAGACACCACTGATACAGAATTACCTGAGTCTTCAATAAGTCACGATTTTTCTACTGAAATTGAAGTTTCTAGTGAACCAATTGAACATGTAGTAGATTCGTCTGAGTTAAGTATATCTGATGAAAATGAATTCGAGATTCAGGATAAATTCAATAATCAATCAAAAACAACCGTGGAAGAAACATCCTTTGATGCAGAAGATGAATTACCTGATTGGTTGACAGAGACCATCTCAGAAGTTGATACAGCGAATGAACTGCCAGTCGATCCTCATGTTTTCGAAACAAGCGATGAAACCGATAAAGAAATCGAATCCATATTATCAGCAGAGGATAATTTTTCCGAAATCGATGTGAGTAGTTTCACGGATGAACATTTGATCCCAATTTTGACTGAAGAGGTTAGTCGACGGCCTATGCCGGATTCCAGTGAATTCGTCAATAAAAAAGAGTCAATTGTAGATTGGAATGATGAGGACGTAATCCCACCACTCGATCTTATTCCGCCAGTCGAACCTGAAGATGTCGAGCATCACTTAAATGAAAAGTTTTATTCTCACCAATCATCTATTTTGCCAACCATCATTGAAGATGACAGTCTCGACACTATGGATTTTACACCGGCGGTGGAATATGAGAAGCCAGAAGAAAATAATGTATCTAATGCAAAAGAAGAAGTAACTGCAGCCAAACCCGAACCACGAAAAGCTACAGTCGAACCTACACCTGTGATTCCTGTAACACCACATAGAACCGTTGAAGCTCAAAATGCTGGTGCGATTAAAAATACAGCGATGGAGGAAGAAAATCCACTATTAGCCTTGTTGGAAAATCTAGATGAAAAACCAAGCAAGAATAAAATTCGAGCTAAAACATCCTTTGATGTTTCATCTTTTTTGCAAGCAAAAACAGCGGTTGTTGGTTTAGTAATTGCGGTTGTAGCAGTGTTGGTTTTATGGATTGTAACAGATTCGGGAACACCGGTACGTTTAGCTCTAGTCGAACGAGGAGATATTCACCGCAGCTTATCGTTAACCGGTGTGTTAGCGAGTAATAAAAAAATTGATGTAACTAGTTTTTTCCCAGGCCAACTTTCTGAATTAACCGTTAAAGAGGGTGAAAAAGTAAAAAAAGACCAGGTGCTGGCGAAACTCGATGGACGTGAAGTTTCAAGTAGTGTTAAACGCGCACAAGCGGCGTTAATGAGTGTCAAAGAAGATGTGGCGCTAACCAGTAAAACCATGGAACGTCTTCAAAAAGCCTTAAATATTGGTGCTGTATCGCGTCAACGTGTTGAAGACGCTGAAGCGGCATGGAAGTCTGCAAGTGCTCGTCAAAGCGTCGCTGAAGAAGAATTAAAAGCCGCTAAATTAATGAAAGAGCGTTTAAAGATTGTTGCACCTTTCGATGGTTTAGTTACCACAACCCAGGCACAAGCCGGTCAATGGATTGCGCCACCTGATCCGATTTTGACATTGGTTAACTTGAGCCAACGAGAAATCGAATTAAAAGTTGATGCTGTAGATAGTTCTATTTTAAATATAGGCCAGCCCGTCACTATACACACAGCCGCTTTTGGCGGTAAAACCTGGGAAGAAACTATTACCCGCATTGCTTCTTCGACACGGCAAGAGAATCAAAATAATCAAATTAATGTATATGTGAGTCTGAGTAAAGACGCACCGGACCTCCGCTTAGGTCAACAGGTTGATGCGACAATACGACTAGCTTCCAGCGAAAATACCTTGATTTTGCCTTATCAAGCAGTCAAGGAATTTAATGGACAAAAAATGGTTGCTGTGGCTATTAACAACAGAGTTCACTACGTTGGCGTAAGCACAGGTATTGAAGATTACAGTCATATTGAAGTTGTCAAAGGTTTACAAGAAAAACAAGAAGTCCTGTTATTGCCTGAGAATGTTTTGTTGGAAGAAGGCGACAAAGTAGATATTAACCCTTAGGGCAGTGAATGAGCT
>Ga0224506_10000359_pt1 | contig 41243 bp, 39 predicted proteins | sample SF_Jan12_sed_USG_2_FD_169108 | JGI IMG/M metagenome (GOLD analysis project Ga0224506, IMG submission 169108) | Sediment microbial communities from San Francisco Bay, California, United States - SF_Jan12_sed_USGS_8_1 | ecosystem: Environmental > Aquatic > Marine > Sediment | place: USA... | reverse complement strand
CTCACCGTGAAAGCCGGCAGCCAGCCATTGATTGAGGTGTTGTTCATGCTGTTGCAAATCAAGATCGGATACACCAATTTGCTGAAAGCCAAGTTCTACCGCAAATTCTTGAATTTGTTGATGTAACCGGTTCAGTGCCTGAGGGGAGTAGTCAATCAAAAGTCGGTAGTCAGTAGTCGATAGTCAAAACCAGAGGTTAAAGACAATAGTCACAGTATTCAAGCCCAAAGCACACTTTACCATTATCTTTAACTTTAAACTAAAGCCCCGTGACTGTTGACTTCAGACTTCAGACTCAAGACTCAAGACTCAAGACTTACGACCTAGGACTTAGGACTGTCGACTTAAGACCTAAGACCTACGACATACGACCTATGCGTTTAGCAATAAAACTATAAAGTCAAACGAGCGGCGGAGGCTTTTGCTATAATTCGTGCCAATTTCAAATCGTAATTCAGGTCATCAAATCAATGAAAGTAAAAACCCGCTTTGCCCCCAGTCCAACCGGTTATCTGCATATAGGCGGCGCGCGCACAGCGTTGTTTTCATGGCTTTGGGCGCAAAAACATCAGGGCACGTTTGTATTGCGCATTGAAGACACCGACCGCGAACGCTCAACACGCGAAGCAGAAGAAGCCATTGTCGACGGCATGGAATGGCTGCATTTAGAGCATGATGAAGGGCCGTATTACCAAACCCAGCGCTTTGATCGGTATAAAGAAGTGATCCAGCAGTTGCTTGATCAGGGCGATGCCTATCACTGCAATTGCTCCCGAGAGCGTCTGGATAAGATGCGCGAAGAGCAAATGGCCAACAAACAAAAGCCTAAGTATGACGGCTGTTGCCGGGAAAAAGGCCTGGCTGCGGCGGCTGATACCGTGGTGCGTTTTCGAAACCCGCTGGATGGCGATGTGGTGATTAATGACCATGTTCGCGGCAAAGTGGTGATTAACAATAAAGAACTGGATGATCTGATCATTGCCCGTACCGGCGGTGACCCTACCTATAACTTAACCGTGGTAGTGGATGACTGGGATATGGAAATTACCCATGTGGTGCGCGGTGATGACCACCTCAACAACACACCAAGGCAGATCAATATCCTCAAAGCACTGAATGCAGAGATACCGGAATACGCCCATATCCCGATGATCAATGGCCCGGATGGCAAGAAGCTGTCGAAACGCCATGGCGCGGTCAGCGTGATGCAATACCACGAAGAAGGCTACCTGCCAGAAGCGGTGATCAATTATCTGGTGCGTTTGGGTTGGTCGCATGGTGATCAGGAAATCTTCAGCTTGGAAGAGATGATCGAGAAGTTTGACCTTGATGGCATTAACAAATCATCGTCTAACTTCAGCATCGAAAAACTGCAATGGATCAACCAGCAATACCTGATGGCACTAGATCCTACCTATGTCGCCGCACAGCTGGCTTTCTACATGCTGGAGCACGGCATCAACATCGAAACCGGCCCGGCATTAACGGATGTGGTGTTATTGCTCAGAGAGCGCAGTAAAACCCTGGTTGAAATGGTGCAAAACAGCCGCTTTTTCTATGAAGATATCAGCGAATACGATGCCAAATCGGTGAAAAAACACATCAAAGAGCAAACCCCTGAGATCTTGCAAAGCATCAAAGACAAATTATCAGCCATAGAAAACTGGCAGGCCGAAGCCATCCAGCAGGTGGTGCAAGCCGTGGTAGACGAAAAAGAAGTCGGCTTCGCCAAAGTAGCCCAGCCCATCCGCATTGCTGTCACCGGCTGCACCACCTCACCGGGCATCGACCAGACACTGGAAATGCTGGGTAAAGACAAGACAATTGCAAGAATGGAGTCGTTGATCGACTTTATCGGTCGAAAGTCGTAAGTCCAAAGTCTTGAGTCATCAGTCTTGAGTCTGTAAGTACTTTGACTACGGACTGCCGACTGGTTTCAAAGCTAACAGGATTGATGAAAGTCTTAAAAAAGCAAGTTTGAGGTCGCGAGCCTGCAGTCTTGAATCCACTGACCTGGAACCAGATAGTCTTTTGACTGCTGACTAACGACCAATTCATGCGTCTGGTTATAGCTCAGCTGGGAGAGCGTTACACGGCGTGTAGAGGTCGGCGGTACCGATCCGGCTTAGCTTCCACTAAATCATTATGAAATATACAATTATAGGGTGATTAATTTGTATATAAGCTGAACCTGCCAGCTGAAAAAGGTCAGATTTATACAAGAATAGATCTAAAAACCTCTATATAATAAGCGGCTTGATAATGATGTCGAAGCTTATGTTTGTGCGACCAGGGCTTATAGATTCAGTATCTAGTCTCGTTATCGACTGTGGGCTATTGACTTATTTGTAATAACGCCAGACTAATTGTTTACCTATAGTGGCAAAGACAGCTAGCAGGTTTTTGAATATAATTTGTTGACTGTTGACTGTTGACTTACGACTTACGACTTACGACTTATTATAATGACAATCTCAATAATACAACCAGTTTTAGAATCGCAGGCAGAGCTCGAATTTGCCGTGCTGGTTGGTAGCCAGGCGGATGGACGTGCCCATGCTGAAAGTGACTGGGATATTGCCATTCAATGGAATCGTGAATTATCAATGCTCGATAATCTGGCAAACACAGAAACATTGCGTCGTAAGCTAGCAACTGCGCTAGAGGTTAGCGAAGATTGCGTTGATTTAATTGATGTACCGCGTGCAGGGCTTGCGATGCGTGCTTTAGTCGCGGAGCAAGGTATCTTGTTAAAAGGAGAAGATAACCTGGCCTGGAATCATTTTTTGGGGCGAGTATGGCGCGAATTAGAAGCCTATGAATGGGAAAAAGAACATGCGGCTTGATCTTTACCTGGCAGAAACGGCACAGCTGGCCAATGAGTACGGTGCTCTGCTGGACGAGGCTCGTCAGCAATTATTGGCTGGGGATGCGTTATCTCGTCTGGAGCAAAATGGCGTGTTGCACGCGCTACAAGTATTAATCGAAAATGCAATAGGTAAAGCCAAACAAATCCTCAAAGCCGGTGGAGAGTCTGTGCCAGTATCCGCATATGATGCATTAGCTGCACTTGCACGACAAAATATAATCGAAGAAACAGACTTGCAGGCCTGGAATGCCACTATTGGGCTACGGAATCGTATCGTGCACGAGTATATGAATATTGATATTCAGCGTGTACTGGAGCTGGTACGTGCTGACCAGTACAGATTTGTGGTTGAGTTTTTACTAGATCCTGTTAATAGCATTGAGCCGAATAAGCAATAAATTAACCTCCAATTACAAACTATTCTTAAAACAGATAGTAAGTAATATCTAAAAGTCCCTGGTCTGAGGTCATACCCCCCCTGTCGCTGGTACCTGATAGTCTACAGCCCATATTCCTTTAACCTGTTTTTTTGACAACAGACTACCGACTTTCGACGAATTTAAGTATTTGACAACAGGGAACCAATCGCATAAATTACACGTCCCTTCTATATTGGGGCTATAGCTCAGCTGGGAGAGCGCTACACTGGCAGTGTAGAGGTCGGCGGTTCGATCCCGCCTAGCTCCACCAATTAAATAGTAATAAGTCTTAAAAACAGAGCTAAGTCACATCATTGCATAGCAATGCTATGATAAACTGTGTATAAATCTCTGTTGATGAAGAGAAAATGATAAAAAGCAAAAAATGGAACATTTTTCAAAGAAGGCTGGCTTTTTTGTATGACTTACGACTTTTAAAATGACTAATTTTGGTTTTATATTTTGAACACGGTATATTAGTATTTTCGATGTACGGCTCATTTTTTAAATGAGTACTGACTTGTTTTTGATTATTATTTTGACCACCTACTAGAAACCAATGATGACCAATAAAATTAGTTTAGAAAACCTCCGGTCGTCATTAACCCTGAATAACTTCGTTATCATTCTTGTTTTCCTGTTTCCCATCACCGCTGCCACCGTTAAAGGTGCAGGCGGCTTAATAATGTTCACATTGTTAGTTATAGGTCTGTTTTCATTTCGTTTATCGGACTTAAATTTATTAGACAAAGACAAATATATATTTATCGGATTTCTTGCGTTATTTCTTGTTGGTGCGTTATCCATGATAAATACTGAAAATGTTATTGATGGGTATAAAAAACTTGAGCGTTTAAGTGAATTCCCATTATCGATATTTATTTATTTATATTTTATCAAAAATCGATTGAATCTAGCTCGTGTGCTCATCAGCGGTATTATGGTAGCTGCGATTGTGATGGCTTGGCAAGCGTGGTATGAAATAAAGGTTTTAGGGGGACACATAGCCCAAGGCGGCTACCATAAGATTATATTTGGTGATATGGCAATGCTATTGGCAGTGCTGCTAGGGGCACATGCTTATTTCAACGTAGTTCATTGGAAGGAGTATATATTATTCATATTGCTCGTAGTACTGGCGCTATATGCATCATTGATGTCTAACACACGGGGTGCGTGGATTTTAATACCTATATTGTTAGTTTTTATGGCAGGCTATGTGATTTTAAAACATCGATCTAATATAAGGTATTTAACTGCTGTTGTTTTTTTGGTGTCATTGATTGCTCTTATTATTTTCGAAAATGCATATATTTATCATAATTTTACAAATGAGTTTGTCCAAATATTAAAAGAAGGATTTGGTGCGGGGGAAGAATTTAGTTCACTGCGATGGAGAACAAACTTATGGGCGATAAGTTTTGACATATGGAAAAATAATCTTTTTTTGGGGACGGGATTGGGTGATTTTGCTACTGATGTATTGAAAACTTCTGGTAATAGTACAGAAGTAAACGGTGTGTTTTTTGCAGATCATGCTCACAGTATTTTTTTTGACTCATTGGCTACAATGGGTGTGGTAGGATTGGTTGTTGTCATAGTTGGGTTGTATGTCATCCCATTGTGTGCTGCATATAAGACCTCTCGGGCCTATATTAAGCGGCGCGATGAATATGATTTAATAGTATTGGGTTTTGTGCTGCTTGCATTTTTTGTTTTTGGTATTAGTGAGGGGTGGTTGTCTAGAAAGCCATTTATTCATATCTATGTACTATTTTTGTTAATTGCAGTTTCCTCTATTAAATTAAATACATTTACGTTTGGAAAGTTAAGTAACGAAGAGACTAATACTTTTTCAAGTTTTTTTTGGTATAAAAAAAGATATTACATTCTATTGTTATTGATTTCTTTTGTGTTTCATATTGCATTTCTTTTTGGGCAGGGTTGGTTGTTGGATTATAGATACTACTCAAGTTTATCACCTGTGAGCAGATTTCAGTATGACTATAAGAATGGTGAATATGATAGCAAATTAGTGGTTTTCGATAAAAATAATAAGCTTTCTGATGTTCATAGCGCTTACAAATTAGATAATAATATTGAGTCAGTTTGTGCTGGGAGTTCGTCTATATTATTTGTGACATCGAAGTTGCCAATAAATAACGTCAGTGAAATGAGTATAATAAAATCGTACCAATCTGATAATGGGGATGAATTGTACGTCTCAAATATACTGCCTAAAAAAAATTGTCCTTATAAATATATGTCTATAGATGTATCTACATTAACGGTAAGTGCAGGTCCTACGGTTGGTGAAAGTGGTGTAGCTATGATGAGTAATGGTAGTTTGGGTACGCCTATTATAACCTTTCATAAGGGTAAGAATATAATGATTGTTGATGCATCCTCAGATTGTAAAAGTGAAGAGTGTGCTAAAATGCGTATAAGTTTTATTCGTAAGGATAAAAAAATCATATATCAAGAGGAAGTATATACTCATGATATTGAAAGTAAGCACTTCGTGAGTGTTGTGCTGAAAGAAAATATTGAGGGGCGTGTTAAAATAGAATTTATAAATGATTACTGGGGGGGGCGACCAGAGCTTGATATAAATTTATATATTAAGGCGCTTACATTGGCTTACCCACAATTAAATGTAGATTGATATATGTGGGATTATTCTGAATTCTAAATCGAATAAATGAGGTTGTGGTGAAAATTTTAGTAACAGGTGGCGCAGGCTTCATAGGTTCTGCAGTTATACGTCAATATATAAATGATACCAAGCATGAAGTGGTTAATCTGGATGCATTGACCTATGCAGGTAATTTGGATTCCTTATCTGGTGTAGTAGACAGTGATCGATATCATTTCGAGCATGCAGATATTTGTGACATAAAAGCTGTAGAAAGAATATTTGATCTTCATCAGCCGGATGCTATCATGCATCTGGCAGCAGAGTCACATGTCGATAGGTCAATTGATGGGCCTGCAGATTTTATTCAAACTAATATTGTTGGCACTTGTAATCTACTTGAAGTGGCAAGGCGATACTGGAGTCAGTTACCACATAGCCGTAAGGCAGCATTTAGATTTCATCATGTTTCAACTGACGAAGTGTATGGGGATCTGGGTGAGACCGGTTTATTTACGGAAGAAACTAGTTATGATCCTAGTTCCCCTTATTCGGCCAGTAAAGCATCGTCTGATCATTTAGTCAGAGCTTGGCATCGGACCTATGGCTTCCCTATCGTCATTACTAATTGTTCAAATAATTATGGCGGCTATCAATTTCCAGAAAAATTAATCCCACTTGTGACTTTGAATGCGCTTGAAGGTAAACCATTACCCATTTATGGAACGGGTTTGCAAATACGTGACTGGTTGCATGTTGATGATCATGCAAGGGCATTAAGACTAGTATTGGAAATAGGCAAAAATGGTCAAACTTATAATATTGGTGGGCACAATGAAAAAACTAATCTTGAAGTTGTGCGTACAATATGTGGGTTATTGGAAAAACTCGCACCCAACAATCATTATTCGATAGCGAGTGGTAATCCAGAAGGTTTTAAGGGTTTAATTACTTATGTTGCTGACAGGCCAGGTCATGATGTTCGTTATGCAATAGATGCAAGCAAGATTGAAAAAGAGCTGGGCTGGGTGCCAGAGGAAACCTTTGAAAGTGGTATTGAAAAAACTATTCAATGGTATTTGAATAATAATAAATGGTGTGGACATGTCCAGGATGGTAGCTATCAAAGAGAAAGGCTAGGAGAGGATAAGTGAAAATTGCTGTGGCAGGGACTGGCTATGTCGGATTATCCAATGCTTTACTTCTTGCTCAACATAATGAAGTAGTGGCGTTGGATGTTATACGAGAAAAAGTGGATGCACTTAATAATAAGCAATCACCAATAGTCGATCTTGAAATTGAAGATTTCTTAAAGAATAAACATCTTAATTTCAAAGCAACATTGGATAAAAATGAAGCGTATAAAGAAGCTCGTTTTGTAGTGATAGCAACGCCGACAGACTATGATGAAGATACTAACTATTTTAATACGAGCTTGGTTGAATTAATTATAAAAGACGTTATGACTATAAATCCAAATGCAGTGATGATTATAAAATCTACTGTACCCGTTGGGTTTACAGCTAATATCAAAAAAAAACTAGGTTGTGATAATGTTATCTTTTCTCCAGAGTTTTTACGGGAAGGTAAAGCTCTATATGATAACTTATACCCATCAAGAATTATATTGGGTGAGCAGTCAGCTAGGGCTGATGAGTTTGCTTGTCTATTACTGCAAGGCGCTATAAAAGAAAATATTGAGGTTTTGTTTACAGATTCTACAGAAGCGGAGGCGGTGAAACTTTTTTCTAACACCTATCTTGCAATGCGGGTTGCTTATTTCAATGAATTAGATACTTATGCAGAAACACACGGGTTAGATACAAAGCATATTATCAGAGGAGTTGGGTTGGATCCAAGAATTGGGGGGCACTACAATAATCCATCATTTGGATATGGTGGCTATTGTTTGCCAAAAGATACCAAACAGTTACGAGCAAACTATCAGGACATCCCCAATAGTCTTATAGGCGCAATAGTTGAAGCGAATACAACACGTAAAGACTATATTGCTAATTCAATTCTCAAGCATGCACCTAAAGTTGTTGGGGTTTATCGATTAATAATGAAAAGTGATTCTGATAATTTTAGAGCATCTTCAATTCAGGGAATTATGAAGCGTATTAAAGCGAAAGGGGTTGAGGTTGTAGTGTATGAGCCGGTATTAAAAGAGAAGTCATTTTTCAATTCAATTGTTATAGATGATATAGACCGATTTAAAGAAATATCTGATGTGATTGTTACAAATCGTATGGCTGATGAACTGAAAGATGTTAAAGAAAAGGTATACACACGTGATTTGTTCGGTAGTGATTAGAACAGAATCTTATAGGGTGTAACGTTTGATTAGATGTGTGGGTGTGATGAATTTAGTAATGAATGAAAAGAAAATCGGTGGTGTTTAAATGAAAGGAATTATTCTGGCTGGCGGTTCCGGCACAAGGTTGTATCCAATAACTAAAGGTGTATCTAAGCAGCTTTTACCTATTTATGATAAGCCAATGATTTATTATCCGTTATCAGTTTTGATGCTGGCAGGTATCCAGGATGTTTTGATTATTACAACGCCAGAGGATCAAGAAGGTTTTATTCGTGTATTAGGTGATGGTTCAAGCTTTGGTGTGAAATTATCGTATGCAATACAACCCTCACCAGATGGCCTGGCTCAAGCCTTTATACTTGGAGAAGATTTCATTGGTGATGACAGTGTATGTCTAGTTTTAGGGGATAATATTTTCTGGGGACAGGGTTTTTCACCAAAATTAAAACAAGCTGTTAGTAGAGGAAAAGGTGCTACAGTTTTCGGTTATCAGGTAAAAGATCCTGAGCGCTTTGGTGTTGTTGAGTTTGATGAAAATAATAAAGCAATAAGCATTGAAGAAAAGCCAGTTAAACCAAAATCACATTTTGCAGTCACAGGGTTATATTTTTATGATAATGATGTGGTAGAAATAGCAAAACAAGTCAAGCCTTCAGATCGAGGGGAATTGGAAATTACCAGTATTAACCAGGCTTATCTTGAAAGGGGGGATCTAAATGTAGAGCTGTTAGGCCGGGGTTTTGCATGGTTAGATACCGGAACTCACGAAAGCATGCTGGAAGCTGCCATGTTTGTTGAAACGATTGAAAGACGTCAAGGTTATAAAATTGCTTGCCTTGAAGAGATATCCTGGAGAAATGGCTGGCTATCAAATGAGCAGGTATTGGATACGGCGAAATCACTTTCAAAAAATGGATATGGTCAATACTTGAAATCTATATTGGAATAGGCATAGGTTATGCTAAAAAATGCAAAATATAGAAATGGTGAAGAGTCATGGCGTGTAATTGACTATCCTGTCATTGTTGAAGAAACGGGTGAGTTAGGTGTAATTGAGTATGGTAAAGAGATGGGTTTTGTCGTCAAACGCATCTTTTATTTAAGAAATATAAAAGAAAATGCAACCAGAGGATTACATTCGCACAAAGAGTTAAAACAAATAATAGTTTGTTTAAATGGTGCTTTTACACTGGAGTTGAATAACGGCCTCGAAAAATATTCAGAACGAATGTTGCCAGAAAATCACGGTATATATGTAGATGGTAAGGTTTGGAGGGAAATGAAAAACTTTACAGAGGACGCGGTTGTTATGGTGCTTTGTGATCGAGAATATAGATTTGATGAAGTGATTCGAGATCACGCTGTGTTTTTAAAAAACCTGGAAGACGTAAATAATGACTTATAAAGAAAGGCTTGAAATCTATTTAACGAATCTGGTAGAAAATAATATTATAGTTGATAGCTTTTCAGAGTTTAAGTTTGAAGCGCTTGAAGATTTTTCTTTAAAAGGAAGCGAGGAAGAACTGCTCGACTGGTACTGGAAATATGTGAAGTCATCAAGTATGAAACTGGAGCAAATTCCATTAAGTGAATGTAAAGAATGGTCGATCAATAAAGAAAAGGGCTGTATTGAACATTCTTCCGGGGAGTTTTTTCGGGTTGAAGGCTATCGGATAACGGGTACAAATTCACGTGAAGTTAGCACGGGTTGGGATCAGCCATTTTTGACACAAGAAGGATGCGATGGTGGGATACTTGGTCTGGTAAGGCAGAGGTTTAAGGATGTACCGCATTATTTGGTTGAAGCTAAGGAGGAACCTGGTAATTATAATATAGTACAGATCAGTCCCACTGTTCAGGCTACATTTAGCAATTTAAAAAGAGCGCATAAGGGTAATCAAACTCATTATAGTGATTTGTTCCTTAATCCAGAAAATCACCCGGTTGAAGTGTTGCTTGACCAGTGGACGTCGGAAGATGGTGGTCGCTTGTTTAATAAACGAAACCGCTCGATGTTAATTGAATACGAAGAAGGCAAGGAGTTAGGGCTTGTGTCTGATCGATTTAAGTGGGTTTCGCTATATCAGTTGAAGAAACTAATTCGAGAACAGAATGCAATGGTTGCACCACATGTTCGTGGGATATTATCAGGGCTATAACACATGCTGTTGTGATTGTATAGTTTAGAGATTATGTGGCTATGAAATTATAATAAGTAATTTTAATCGTGAATATGAAGGCAATAATATGAGCAGTGTTACAAAGTTAGAAGATATTAAGGGCGATAAGATAAAAGCAATATCAAATGATTTCTCAAGCACAATTGAATTTCATGATCATAAAATTCAATTTGTAACAAATTATTGTAAAGATAAAGACGTCTTAGATATAGGTTGCGTTCACCATGATCCTGAAAATTATAAAAGTAAATATTGGCTACATAAGGCAATCAAGGCTGTTTCATCAAAGGTTGTAGGAATCGACTTATATAAAGATGGTGTTGAATATCTTTCGAAGCTTGGATTTGATATTCAATTGGCTGATGCGCAAACTTTTCGTTTGGATAGGAAATTCGATGTAATTGTTGCAGCAGACATAATAGAGCATTTAGAAGATTTTTCTGGTTTTTTAGAAAGCTGCAAGCAGCATATGCATGAAAATACTAAGCTTCTAATATCAACACCGAACCCGTGGTATTGGAAGCATTTTGTAAAGGCTGCATTGTATGTAGAAGTCCCAAACAATATTGAGCATACTTGCTGGTTATGTCCAAGAACATTAAAGCAGTTATTAGAGAGGCATGAGTTAAAAGTTAATGTAATTAAGTTTGGTTCTCGATACAAAGTTGATAGGTTTATGCCTTTGCCAAGAGGCTGGAAACATACTAGTTTTCATGTGGAAGTTAGCAGAAATAGTTAGGTCTGAAATTTATTTTCACATGTTCGATATAAGTTATTAGGTAAATAAATGAAGCAGATAGCAGTTATCGGTTTTGGAAATCACGTTATTAAGAATATTCTTCCAGCTATAAGCAGAATGGAAGAACTTGATGTTGAGTCAATTTATGTCAGAGACCCATCTAAATATTCTGATAAAGCCTTAAGTTATGGCTTAACTGTTAAGCATGTTAATGAAAGTGTTGGCAAAGACGTTGAATGGGTTTATATATCTACACCGATTTCGACTCATTACGAATTAGCTAGCAAATATTTAAAGCTTGGGAAAAATGTCATTTGTGAAAAGCCTCTTACAGAAGGTTCAGAAAAGACTAAAGAATTATTTGAACTTGCAGAAAGTAAAGATGTTTACTTACACGAAGTGTGTATGTATCAGTATCACAAACAATATGAACATTTAAGAAACTTTATATCTAATAATACTGCTTCGCTTAAAAGTATATCTACAAGATTTACTATCCCCCATCTCTCAAAAGGAGATGTTCGCTATGTGCAAGAGCTGGGTGGTGGTGCCTTGTTGGATGTTGGTTATTATCCTCTATCATTGTTTGTTTCATTGTTTGGTAAGCCTAATAAAGTCAGCTCGACGAAGTTTAGTGAAGATGGTTATGAAGTTGATTTGTTTGGTGGTGCAATATTTGAGTATGACGATTTTTATTGTTTCGCAGAATGGGGGATTGGATTACCGTATTCTAATGAAGTAACGGTCATAACTGAAAATCAAGTTACTAAGTACGATCGAATTTTTTCTAAGCCAGAAACTCTTCCTACTAAAGCTCAGATAAAAGTAGGATTTGATACGCATGAGATTGATATAGGTATGGATGATCACTTTGCTAATATGTTTAAAGAAATTATTTTAGGTGACGCTAGCAATTCTCCAGATAATATTGAATCAATAGTTAATTTAAGTAATATCCTTAGTGATTTACATCAAAGTTGATTCTGTAATGTTAGATACCGTAATGATTGAAGCTTATATGTCGATATGTGTTATTGCAAGTTTGAGAAAAGTGACTGAATTCTATGAGTGAAGTGATTTTTGTTACCTATGCGTCCTCAAATTACAGGAAGAATATTTTCTGGAATAAACTCTTTGTAAAATTGTTTATTAGACCTGATAAAGCATTTTTTTATACTGATGATGACTTAAAAAAAAGCGCTACTTATAAAGATAATAGAGTAATTTTTGACGCGGTTAAAGGCGGTGGATATTGGGCGTGGAAACCGTGGGTGATTTTGCAAGCAATAGAGAGTGCAAATGAAGGTGATATTGTCCTCTATCAGGATTGCGGCAAAGGATTTAAGTATAAGAACTTTAAAAAACCTGTAAATATAATTAAATATGCGTTAGATAATGGTGCAATGCCAGGTGTTTTAGTACCAATACATGGTAAAAACAAACAGTGGACACATTCTAAATGCTTTGAATTAATGGGGTGTTGTGAGGAAAGGTATTATGAGTCTGCACAGGTGGAGGCGACAGTTTCTGCTTGGAAAGTGGGTGAGAAGAGTAAAGGCTTTGTTGGAGAGTGGTTTTCATATTGTTTGAAATTGGATGTTGTAGGTGATGTGCCGGCTGACTGTCCCGAACCTAATGATTACTTCTCGTTTCATCGATATGATCAATCTGTATTGACAAACTTAGTTCTTAAAAGAGAATTGAAACCGGTGCGCTTAAGTTTTGATGATATACATTTTTCTAAAAGTCTGAGTTTGGTTGATCTGGAGCTTGGCAAGAGAGAGTTTCTGAATAAAGTTATACTCAATGTGGTTTTAAGGTTGTTTAGATTTATTAGGAACCTAAAAAAAGATAAGCGTTTTTATTAAAGTGCTTGTTTATATTGTTTTTTTTGCGAAACATGGTGTAAAGGTTAGAGTTATATGAAAATTGGTGCTTACACTACTTCATTATATGGACATCGTGACTCATATTTGAGGTTTGTATTAAATAATTTTTCATCAAAAAGAATCGAATTTAAAGAGTTATTTATAACGAAGTCTCCGCTTTTGTTTTTAATGGTTGAAGATTCTTTTTTGTTATATTTTGTTGTGTGTATTTGGAGATCTTTATTTGGAAGAGTGACGGCGGGTCTTTTATTTCGACCATTGCCTGTGATTGAGTGTCCTTCATTGAGATTGAAAATCAAGAAAATAGCGCTCATGGTGCTTAAAAAAAAGTTAAATGTAAAAACAATATTGATTGTTCCAGATAGTACCAATCCTGAGTTTTCTTGTATTTCTGATGGATGGATTTATGACTTTCAATTTTGGGATCTTAATGACTCAGATTACAAAAAGTTTTCGGATATAAAAAGTGGTAAAGCTCTTGAGCCGCTGTCAAATGCTATCAAAAAACGTCGTAATAATAGAAATGTGCTAAGTGCACTAGGTAGTCAGGATAGAATTAAAGGCTTTAATGTTTTTGTGAATGCTTATATTTATGATAAAGAAATCCAGAAAAAATTTATTTTCGCATATGGTGGGAAAGTCAAGGGCTATGATGATCTGGTAGATAAATTTGGAAATGCAGGTGGTTTTGCTGAAAATAGATATGTATCAGATGATGAAATGTTAGCGCTATATGCTTCGAGTGAATTGATTTGGACTCTTTATGCAGAAGATTATGATCAGGCATCGGGTATTTTTGGTCGTGCGGTACAGTTTGGAATACCAGTTATCGTTCGAAGAGAATCTTTGTTGCATAAGATTTGCGAACTAGAAAATATCCCGCATTTTGCTATGACAAAAGATTGCACAACTGAATTGTCTAATATTGATTTGCAGGTTGTCGATGTAGAACAAGGAAGACAATTTCGTGATCGGTTCAGAGAAAAAAGCATCAAGCAATTAAGTACAATTCTTGGAATAGAATTGATAGAGATCTCTGATGGACGATAAGTTCAATTTGTTAAAGAATATCCGAGTCTCAGTTATTTCATTTTCGGTTAATATTTTTCTAGTTTTTATCAGCTATCGCTTGGTTATTGCCTATGAAAGTATTGATGCCGTAGGGCTTTGGTCTTTACTTATGGCTTGGGGGGCATTGATTCGTGTTGGTGATGTTGGAATGGGAGGAGCGATACTTAGATTTATATCTACAAAGTCACTTGAAACAGAGCCTGTAATAATACGGAAATATGTGGATACGGGTATTGTAATGAATTTTACAGCATTCGGACTACTGTCTCTGATCGGTTATCTGATATTAGACCTCAATTTATTGTCGCTAGTAGGTAGTGACGTATTTCAAGTGGCTAAAGCATTACTACCAATTATGTTTATAGGGATACTTTTCTCTTCGATGACTTCTGTGTTAATAGCCAGTTTGCAAGGGGTGCACCATGGCTACCTAGGGTCATATCTTACGGTGGGTGGAAATATTATTCAGATAGTCTGTGTGTTAATGTTGGTACCTAAAATAGGTGTTTTAGGTCTGGCGTGGGCTCAGTTAATACAATTTTCAATTATTACTGTTGTGGGCTGGGTTTTACTGAGAAGAACGATAGGGAGTGGGGGCTTATTACCAGTTGGCTTTTCATTTTCTATTCTTCGTGAAATGTTTGGGTTTAGCCTTAAGGCACAGATTGCTAACGTAACTAACGGATTATTTGAGCCATGTTCCAAAATTTTGATCAGTCAGTTTGGAGGGCTTCAGGTACAAGGCTTTTATGAATTAGCATACAAAACGGTTAGTTTAACTAGAAATGCAATTGTTGCTGGCCTATTTGCTTCGCTACCTGTTTTGACAAATTTGATTAATGAGAGTCACGAACAAGCACAAGAGTTTTACAATAAAACACAAAAGAATATAACTAGAGCAATTTCATTGATGATGATTTTGGTTATTGTCTCCTCGCCTGTTGTTTCATTAGTATGGATTGGTCAATTCGAATGGGATTACTGGCTTTTTGTCGTGTGTATAGCTATTGGTTTTTGGGTAAATACCATTGGTGCAACAGCCTATAATCTTGGTCTGGCTGCCGGAAAGATGAAAAATAATATTTTTTCTTCTGTGTCAATGCTTGTTGTTCTGATAACGTTAGGATATTCGGCAGGATACCTTTTTGGAGCCAAAGGTGTTGGCATTGCTGTTGGTCTAAGTCTTATGTTTGGTGGTATATTAATAAAAGTATTGAATGAAAGATTACTGTTCATGCTTTTGAGGCAAATTAGAAGCAATTAAATGACCTATTTATTTAAAAAAAATGCTATTAAAAAAGCACAATTAAAATTTAAAGAGAAAATATGGCTAGCGTTTTTAGGGCTTCCTTTTAGTTTTTTTGGATCTGCATATGTTCTTAAGTTTGGGGGTAACTTTTATCCTGAGATTTTTATTCTGGCATGGTTAGGGTTGTCGTTTCTATTTTTCAATTCTAGATTTGTTGAGATAAACGGATTTGCAAAAAAAAGATCATTTTACCTTTTGTTAATATTATTTCTAATGTTGTCTATGCTTGGGCTATTTAGAGATGATGCTGATGTTTTAGAGTACTATGCAAGACTACGTGCATTTTTGCTATTTGTTGTAGCTGCTTACATAGGGTATTACGCACAAAAGTCAGATAAATACGATCTTTATCTTGAGTTGCTCTTGTGGCTTTGTTTAGGAGTGATATTATTTAATTTTTTCCATATGATTTTAGTTAGTTATGTACAGGCCTATTCAGTATCGTCGTCAATTAAAATAACATTTTCAATTCTAGCGTATGCTATAGTAATTGATATTCTGTCGAAGAAAGGTGATAACTTTTTTGCGTTTGTGTTGGTTTTATTTTTAATAGTAAGTTCTTCGTTATCTTTTTTCAGACAATTCTACTTTGTTTCTTTTTTAATTACTTTATATTTTATTGTTGTTGTTTTAATGACAGATAGAAATACCAAAAGAAAAAAAATATTTATATCAGCTATTGGTTTGGTTCTTATATTATTAATGGCTAGTATGAGTGGGTTGGTTTGGGGTGGGTTGATAGAGTTTTTAAGTTCGTCGGAGGGTAGGTATATTCATTCTATAGGGAAGTTGAATGATTTGTTGAGTTTGTTTGAAGGGGGAGAAGTTTCAGAGAGTGAAGGTAATCGATTAATGGGTTTTCAATATTTATTCACACACTTTGCTGCTTATGCTCTTCCAAATGGCCTTGTTAATGATAAGTTTTTTATAATGTACTCTACTTGGGGGGGGGAGGGGTTTAAAATTGATGGGGTATCGATTATAAGAGACAGTATGTTTGCTTATTTTGTTGTATTATTTGGTTTCTATTTTCTTTTGTTGTTTATATTGTTTGGCCTTTATTTGACATTTATGTCTTTAGTTAATAGCTCAATTGTTGAAAATTCAAGTGTGCTGTTATTTTTTATGTTGTTTTGGCTTTTGTTTTTTATTGATGGAACTTTAGTTACACAGTTTGAAAAAGCATTGTTTACGGGTGCGGTTGTTTCTTTCGCTTTTCCTTTTTCTGGCTATAGACGTTTAGGGTGAGAAAGTAATTTAATTTTTTACGAGTTTTCATGGTTATTTATGTATATCCTTATTGTTCAACCTGTTTTAACTAGTTATAGAAAGGTGTTTTTTGACGCGCTATCTAGTAGTTTTCAGCTTGTAGAAGTTTATGCGGATTTGAATCCGGGAGAAGGGTTTAAGCTTGGTGTTGAAGGCCTGTTTAAAAAAAAACATACACCAGTTATTGGTAATAGAAAAAAAATTTATTATCAGGTGGGTATTATTAAAGCCGTTTTAAAAAACAAACCATCTGCGATATTTATAACAGCTGATTTCAGGGCGGTGCATTTCTGGCTGATACTAATCTTAGCTAATGTGTTGAAGGTACCCATTTTTTCTCATGGTCAGGGGTTATATAATAAGCCAAATTTCGGTAACTTGCACAAGCTTATGTTTAAAACTGTAACGAAATTAAGTAGTCAGTATGTTTGTTACACTGACTCTGTGCATAAATCATTAATTGATATTGGTGTTATGCCTTCGAAGTTGTCGGTAATGGATAATACTATTGTTAACAAGTATGCTGTAAAACCTTCTGATAAACCTGCTACTAAACATAGGCTTTTATATTTAGGCAGACTACGTGAAGGCAATAATCTCGAGCTTTTATTCGATGCAATGAAATTATTAAAAGAGCGTGGTAAGGAAATAGCATTAGATATCGTTGGTGATGGCACAGAAAGAACACGGTTGGAGGAAGATGTTCGTTCCTCGAGTATTGATGTAACCTTTTTAGGTGCAGTTTATGATGATCAAGCTATTTCTGAGATATCAAAAAAGTCTACTATTGGTGTTTATCCAGGAGATGCTGGTTTGAGTATAGTTCATTATATGTCTTTATCTCTGGTGCCTATTGTACATGATGATTTAACAATGCACATGGGGCCTGAGCCATCTTATATTGAATCGGGTTTTAATGGATTAACTTTTAAACGGGGAGATAGTTTAAGTTTGGCACAAGCTATAGAATATGCTTTAGATACTAAAAGTTTTAGGGATTTATCGGAGCATGCGTTTGAAACCTATTGTTCTTTATCGAAACCTACTATGTCAAATAAATTGATTCAGATTATGTCGCCCTATGTTGATACTGTAAAATAAACGTGAAAAAAATACTTTTCTTAGGTCCTAAATCTCCTCCTGTTACAGGGTATTCTAATATTGTTACTGCACTTTCTCAGTGTTTGACTAAGGAAGGTTCGTCTGTAATGTATATTTCTACAGTTCCGAGCATATTGGCTCATTTGTTTCCTAATGCCTCATGGAAAATTTCTAGATTAATATTCTTGTTTTTACTTTTTCCTTTCGTGATTTTATTAATGCCATTCAATTCCATTCTATATTTAAATATAAACGGTGGCTTTGGTCAGTTATTTGATTGCTTATTTTCTCTTGTTGGTCGTGTGTTTGGTAAGGGTATCGTTCTTCATCATAATAGCTATGGTTATATAAACCAAAGGAAATGGCTTGCGCAACTGTTGTTTTTCATTGCTGGTCGAAAAGCTAAACATGTTGTTAATTGTGAAGATATGAAAAGAAAGCTTGTTTCAAGATATAAATGTGTAAACAATGTGCACCTAGTCTCAAATGTTTCCATTTTAACAATGAGAGATCCTGATTGTTTTGATTTTAGTACTAGAATCGCTTCAGAACTAGATTCAACGATTAATAAAGATATTCTGACCTTGGGCTTTATGGGGTATTTTAATCATGAAAAGGGAGTCGATACTTTTTCAAATGTTGTAAAACAATTAGATGATTATGAAACAGACCGGGTAAAAGGTATTGCTGTTGGTCCTATTTATGATAAGGATTTAGTGGAAAATTTAAAGCATGAATATGGTAAATTAATTGAATTCAGTCCGCCAGTTTTCGGTGAGAAGCGTGACGATTTTTTTAATGAAATTGATGTTTTGTTATTTCCTAGTCGTTATTTAAACGAAGCGGAACCTTTAACAATTCATCATGCACTTAGTGCTGGTGTGCCTGTTATTTCTACGGATATAGGTTGTCTAAACGAAATATTAAATCGATTTCCTGATTCATATAGTTTCTCTATTGATAATTATCTTTCAGGCTCTAAAGAAGTAATTAATAAAATGTTATCAAAAAATTATGCAGAAAGAGTCGCTTTGAGGGTCGAGTTGAAAAGTTCATACGATACATACAGTAAAGAAAATGTTAAAAATTTTAAAATAACTTTAGCTAGACTTGGTGTTATATGAATAAATATAACGAACTGTCTCAGTTTAAACTGCCAGTTAATTTTAGAGGAAAGTCTGGATTATATGTACAGGTTTGGTGGTTTGTGCAAAGTAGTCTTTTCAGGCTCTCGCCGCAGTTTTTGTACGGTTGGAGAAGGTTTCTACTGAGACTTTTTGGCGCTAAAATAGGTAAAGGTGTAATTATTCGTCCTTCTGTTCGTGTTACCTATCCTTGGAAATTAACGATTGGTGATTACAGTTGGGTTGGCGATAATGTTGAGCTTTATACTCTAGGTGAGGTAGAAATTGGTAATAATTGTGTTATTTCTCAAAAATCTTATCTTTGTGCGGCTTCACATGACTACACCCAGCCAGACTTTCCAATTTGGGCAAAAAAAATTAGCATAGAAGATGAATGCTGGTTGGCGACAGATGTATTTATTTCACCGGGTATAACAATACATAAAGGTGCGGTTATAGGTGCTAGAAGTAGTGTTTTTTCTGATATGCCTGAGGGTATGGTTTGTGTTGGTAGCCCGGCTAAACCAATAAAACAAAGATTGTAAATACTCAATGAAAATTTTATTAATTACACTAAATTATTCTCCAGAAATTGTCGGCATAGGTAAGTACTCTAGTGAAATGGCGGAATGGTTAGATAATATCGGTCATGATGTTAATGTGATCTGTGCACCACCATATTACCCTGAGTGGAAAGTACATGCGGGCTGGTCAGCGTTCTGGTACTCAAAAGAGACAATAAATAATGTTTCAGTTATTCGGTGTCCAATTCTTGTGCCTAAAAGACCATCTGGTGTAAAAAGGATTCTGCATTTGTTATCTTTTTGGTTTTCTAGTTTTCCTGTCATTCTTTCCAATGTCTTCTGGAAGCCGGATTTAGTGATTACAATAGAGCCTCCTTTTTTCTGTGCAACCAGTGCACTACTTCTCACAAAGTTATCGAAATCAAAAGCCATTTTACATATACAGGACTTTGAGGTTGATGCTGCTTTCGAGTTGGGTTTGCTTAAGAGTAAGTATTTAAGGGGGCTCATTTCTAAGGTTGAACGTAATCTGTTAAGTAAGTTTGATTGTGTGTCTACAATTTCTCCCAAAATGCTTGAAAAGTTGTCTGAAAAAGAAGTGTCACCGAAGAATCAGTATCTGTTCACTAATTGGGTCGATACAAACCTGATTTCCAAATTGAATTCACCTAGTGAATATATTGATCAATTAGGTTTGTCTGCGGACAGCAAAGTATTGTTATATTCGGGCAATATGGGCAATAAACAAGGACTGGAAATAATAATTTCAGCAGCAAAAAAGCTTGAAACTGAGAAAAACATTGTATTTTTACTATGTGGTGAAGGAAGTGCTAAGTCCAAGTTACAAGATATGGCTTCAGATTTATCAAATATTATTTGGTTACCATTTCAGCCACTTGATCGGTTGAATCAGTTTTTAGGTTTGGCCACTGTGCATTTACTACCTCAGGCTAAAGAAGCCGCTGATCTAGTCATGCCATCTAAATTAACGGGTATGTTGTCGAGCGGCCGGCCAATAATTGCTACTGCAGCGATAGATACTCAGGTTGGCGAAATAGTATCAAAATGTGGTATTCTTGTGCCGCCTGATGATCTAGTGGCATTGGTCAATGCAATCATCATGCTAATTAATGACGATGATTTATGCCAAAAGTTTGGAATAATGGCCCGTGATATTGCAGAAAAAGAGTTAGATATTCATTCAGTACTGAGCAGATTCGACAATAAAATTAAGAATTTGATCTCACATTAAATAGGTATAGACAGTTGAAAAAAGCATTAATTACGGGTATTACAGGGCAAGATGGTGCCTACTTGGCTGAGTTTTTATTAGGTAAAGGTTATGAAGTTCATGGTATTAAGCGGCGAGCATCATCCTTTAATACTGACCGGATAGACCACTTATACCAAGATCCACATGAGGATAGCCCTAAGCTGATATTACATTATGGTGATTTGGCTGATTCAATGAATCTAGTTCGGCTTATTCAAGAGATTCAACCCGATGAAATTTATAATCTTGGGGCACAGAGTCATGTTGCGGTATCTTTTGAGTCACCAGAATATACTGCAGATACTGTTGGCTTAGGTGCGTTAAGAATATTAGAGGCCATTAGAATTTGTGGTCTTGAAAAGAAAACTAAATATTATCAGGCGTCTACTTCTGAATTATATGGTTTAGTTCAGGAAATCCCACAGAAAGAAACAACACCATTTTATCCTCGTTCTCCTTATGCAGCAGCAAAATTATATGCTTACTGGATCACAATAAATTACCGTGAAGCATATGGTATGTATGCTTGTAATGGTATTTTGTTTAATCATGAGTCACCAGTTCGTGGTGAAACTTTTGTTACTCGTAAAATCACCAGGGCTTTAGCGCGTATTAGTCTTGGGTTGCAAGATTGCTTGTATCTTGGAAACATGGATGCAAAACGTGATTGGGGTCATGCGAAAGACTATGTTGAAATGCAGTGGTTGATGCTGCAGCAGGATGAGCCAGATGATTTTTGTATCGCAACTGGTGTTCAGTTCTCTGTGCGCGATTTTGTTAATGCAGCTTATGCTCATATCAACAAAACAATTCGTTGGGAAGGTCAGGGTGCAGAGGAGAAAGGCTACGATACTGAGACCGGTAACTGTATTGTTGCCGTTGATAAGCGTTATTTCAGACCTACTGAGGTTGAAACACTATTAGGCGATCCTACTAAAGCAAAAGAAAAGCTAGACTGGGTACCTAAAATAACGTTTGAAGAGATGGTTCATGAAATGATGGAAAATGATCTTCAATTGGCTAAACGCGATGCTTTGGTTAAAGAGCATGGTTATCGAGCTTATGATTATAATGAATAGAGATTGTCATAAATCAGGAGTCTTTAGTCCGAAGTCTTGATCAAAGTCATAAAATTTGTAAAATAATGATAAAGCATACTTCACACCAACCCTCTCCAGTCAGGAGAGGGTGTTAATGGCAAATATAAGTAATGAATAAAGATTCTAAAATCTATGTGGCTGGTCATCGTGGTTTGGTTGGCTCGGCTATTGTTCGTCAGCTGAAAGAGCGTGGTTTTAACCATTTAATAACTCGCTCGTCTACTGAACTGGATCTAACCAACCAAGCTGCAGTTAATACATTTTTTGTTGAAGAAAAGCCTGAATATGTGCTATTAGCTGCTGCTAAGGTTGGCGGTATCCATGCTAACAATACTTATCCTGCTGAATTTATTTACCAAAACTTAATGATAGAGGCGAATGTTATTCATGCGGCTTATCAGAATGATGTTACTCGATTATTGTTTTTAGGTAGTTCTTGCATTTACCCTAAAGCTGTTGAGCAGCCTATGCGAGAAGATGCTTTATTGACTGATGTACTCGAACCTACTAATGAACCTTATGCTTTAGCAAAGATTTCAGGTATTAAGCTTTGCGAATCGTATAACCGTCAATATGGAACAGATTTTCGTTCTGTTATGCCTACCAATTTATATGGAGAAGGTGATAATTTTCATCCTGAAAATTCGCATGTGATACCGGCTCTAATGAGAAGGTTTCACGAGGCTAAAGTAAGTCGTGATGCTGAAGTTGTTGTCTGGGGTAGTGGCAACGCAATGCGTGAATTTTTATATGTGGATGATATGGCAGCAGCATCATTATTTGTTTTAGAGCTTGAGGATAATATCTATCAGGATAATACTCAACCCATATTATCCCATATAAATGTAGGTACCGGAGTTGATTGTACTATCCGTGAGTTAGCTGAAACACTGAAGTCAGTGGTTGGCTTTGAGGGCAAATTGGAGTTTGATACTAATAAGCCTGATGGTGCCCCTAGAAAGTTATTGGATGTGTCACGCTTAAAAAATATGGGGTGGTCTGCTTCTATTTCATTAGAGCAAGGCCTCCAGTCTACTTATCAATGGTTTTTGGCCAATCAGGAACATTTCAGAGCAAGGTGATATGCTATCAAATAAGCTCTTTTCGACTATTGTCGAGCATACACCCTTAATATCAATTGATTTAATAATTCGAAACTATCAACAGCAAGTATTACTGGGCAAGCGTATTAATAGGCCAGCTCAGAGTTATTGGTTTGTACCTGGTGGGCGTATTCTTAAAGATGAGTCTTTTGAACAGGCATTTAATCGGCTGGTAAAAGGAGAGTTGGGCTTTGACTCAAAAATGAGTGAAGCCCGATTTTTAGGCCCTTTTGAGCATCATTATGACAATAATTTTTCTGGGACTGGTTTTACTACCCATTATGTTGTGCTGGCTTTTGAATTGAGATTGGATTGTGATATAGAGCACCTCCCTAATATACAGCATGATAATTATCAATGGTTTTCAGAGACTGATTTATTAAAATCTGATACAGTACATAACCATACAAAATGGTATTTCCAGTCGGAAAAATACATAAAATAAATTTACAGGATTCTTTATGATACCCGTCATTATGTCTGGTGGCTCTGGTACACGTCTTTGGCCACTTTCTCGCCAACTTTATCCAAAACAGTTTTTAGCACTCACTGGTGAGAAATCCATGTTACAGGAGACTTTAAGTCGCCTTAATGGGGTAAATTTACAGGCACCTGTCATTATTTGTAATGACGAACATCGATTTATCGTTGCTGAGCAGTTAAGAGAGTTAGATATTGCAGACAGTGAAATCATCCTTGAGCCAGTAGGTCGTAATACCGCTCCTGCAATAGCTGTGGCAGCTTTTAATGCGCTTAATACCAATAAAGATGCATTGTTGCTGGTATTGGCAGCTGATCATGTAATTGAAGATACAGTTTCATTTCATCAAGCAATAGCCCGAGCCGAAGGGCTGGCCAATGAGGGTAAGTTGGTCACATTTGGTATAGTGCCAGATAAGCCAGAAACGGGTTATGGGTATATCAAACGGGGAAACTCAATTGGTGCTGATGGAAATATCGTGGATGCATTTGTAGAAAAGCCAGATTTAATCACTGCAGAATCCTATTTATTAAGTGGTGATTATTTATGGAATAGTGGCATGTTTATGTTCAAAGCAAGTCGTTATCTTGAAGAGTTGGAAACTTATCACCCTGATATTTATTCAATCTGTAAGAATTCAGTTGACAATATTGAAAAAAGTACAGATTTCGTAAGACTTAAAAAAGAGATATTTTCTGAATGCCCGTCTGAATCAGTTGACTATGCTGTAATGGAAAAGACTACAGAAGCTGCAGTCGTTTCCTTGGATGCTCAATGGAATGATGTGGGATCGTGGTCTGCACTTTGGGATATTCAAGAAAAAGATGAAGTAGGGAACGTTTTAGTAGGTGATGTCGTTTTAGAAGATGTAAATGATTCATATTTTCATTCCAGTAGTAAACTGGTGACAGGGGTCGGAGTTGATAATCTGGTTGTTATCGAAACTTCTGATGCAATTATGGTGTCATCAAAAGACCGTGTTCAAGATGTAAAACTCATCGTTGAGCATTTAAAGAATAATAGTCGCCAGGAAACGATTATTCATCGTCAGGCATCCAGACCCTGGGGTAGTTATGATTGTATTGATCAGGGCGAGCGTTTTCAGGTTAAACGAATTATTGTTAAACCGGGCGCCTCCCTATCATTGCAAATGCATCATCACCGAGCAGAGCACTGGATTGTGGTTAAAGGTACTGCAGAGGTCACAAAAGATGATGATGTTTTTACGTTATCTGAAAATCAGTCGACGTATATACCTTTAGGTGTGAAGCATCGGCTAGAAAATCCGGGTGTCGTACCATTAGAAATAATTGAAGTACAGTCAGGTAGTTATTTGGGAGAGGATGATATTGTTCGGTTTGATGATACTTATGGGCGGAGTTAATAAATAATAGTCATCAGTCTAAAGTCGTTGGTCATAGTAATGGTAATAAGTTCGTGGTCGTTAATAGCAAATAAAGATCTAAAGACTTTAGTATCTCTCTGTTCTTGGCGAAATAAGGTAATAATGAAGTAATAATAATGATGAATGTTGTTAATAGTCGATCCAAGTCTTTTAAAAGTTATTCAGTTACGGGTACATTTTTTGCTCGTATTACTGACTCTGTTTCAGTTTTTTTTAGTGGTCTTATTGCATATTTTTTACGTTTTAATCAGGTTCCTGATTTTTCATTGTTGCCGCAGAATTATTTTTCAATTCTAGTTGTTAGCACTGTTTTAAGTCTTGTTATTTTTCCTTTGTTTGGTTTGTATCATTCATGGCGAGGTCAAAGTCTTTTTCATCAAATTCGTTTGGTTGTTTTGGCTTGGGGTACGGTGATTGTTTGTGTCATTATTTTTCTATTTATTCTGAAATATAGTGAAGATTTTTCTCGTATGTGGTTGGCTTATTGGTTTGGCAGTGGAGTTGTATTAATTTTGCTTATACGCTTGCTGGCGTATTTGTCATTACGATTGATGCGTTCTAAAGGTTTTAATTATCGCTCTGTGGTTATTATTGGTGCCGGGGATTTAGGAAAGGAAGTCTTGCACCGTATCAGTTTATCGGGGTGGACTGGCTTTAAAGTAGCGGCTATTTTTGATGACAATAAAGAATTAGTTGGTGGTAATATTTTTGGTGTACCTGTGAGAACGGATGTTGGAGATATTACCGATTACATATCATCTAATAACATTGATGAGGTCTGGTTCGCGTTGCCTTTAAATGCAGAAGAACGAATGCATGATCTGGTAAATGAGTTAAGTAGTACTTCTGTTAATGTGCGTCTGATACCTGATATTTTTGGCTTGTCTATTTTAAATCATGGCTTTACTGAAATTGCAGGCATGCCGGTTGTTGATTTGTGTACATCGCCTATGACAGGGCTTAATAGAATAGTAAAGTCTGTTGAAGATAAGGTGCTGGCATTTATTATTCTGCTGCTTATTAGTCCATTGCTTTTGTTCATTGCCATCAGTATTAAACTCTCTTCAAAAGGCCCTGTTTTCTTTAAACAAATGCGGCATGGCTGGGATGGCAGAATCATTAAGGTCTATAAATTCCGTTCTATGAAGGTGCATCAAGAGTTTGATGGTACTGTCACACAGGCGATTAAAAGAGACCCCAGAATAACAAAGATTGGTGCTTTTCTGCGTAGGACAAGTTTGGATGAGTTGCCTCAGTTTTATAATGTGCTTCAGGGTAGGATGTCTATTGTAGGCCCAAGACCACATGCAGTGGCCCATAATGAGCATTACAAAGAAGTGGTTGATCAATACATGCTAAGGCATAAGGTTAAACCGGGGATTACTGGCTGGGCCCAGGTTAATGGTTGGCGAGGCGAGACCGATACAGTAGAAAAAATGCAGAAAAGGGTCGAATTTGATCTGTTTTATATCGAAAACTGGTCATTCTGGTTTGATTTGAAGATTATCTTTTTGACGGTTTTCAAGGGTTTTATTGATAAGAATGCTTATTGATAATTAGTCGGAAGTCGGAAGTCGGAAGTCGGAAATTTAGGATATATGATTTAGTGAAAATATTAGTTGTTGGTGGTGCAGGCTATATCGGTTCGCATATGGTGAAGATGCTACATCTTGCTAGACATGATGTGGTCACATTAGATAATTTGTCGAATGGTTATCGTGATGCGGTTTTATATGGTGAGTTTGTTGAAGGTGATATAGCTGATCGGCAGGTTCTTGATAATTTATTTACTAAGCATAAATTTGATGGTGTGATGCATTTTGCGTCGTATATACAGGTTGGTGAGTCAGTCGAAAAACCGTCGATGTATTATGAGAATAACGTTAGCAATACTCTAATGCTGCTTTCCGCTATGGTTGATGCGGGTATCAAATCATTTATTTTTTCTTCAACAGCGGCTATTTTTGGTGAGCCAGAATATGTGCCTATTGATGAGAAGCACCAGCAGCAACCTATTAATCCTTATGGCCATAGTAAATTAATGGTAGAGCAGATTCTTAAGGATTTTGATAATGCCTATGGATTGAAGTCTGTCTGCCTGCGTTATTTTAATGCGGCAGGTGCTGATGCAGATGGAGAGTTGGGTGAGCGACATATTCCTGAAACACATTTGATACCATTGGTATTGCAGGCCGCTTCAGATCGAAGAGCTAATATTTCTATTTTTGGTACGGACTACGATACGCCTGATGGCACGTGTGTGCGTGATTATATTCATATCGAGGATTTATGCAGCGCTCATTTACTGGCATTAGAGTACCTTGTTGAGGGTGGTAAAAGTCGTGTTTATAACATGGGTAATGGGCAGGGGTATTCCATACGCGATGTTATTAATACCGTGAAAAAAGTAACGGGTAATGAGTTTGAGGTGGTTGAAGCACCAAGGCGCGATGGAGATCCTGCCCGATTAGTCGCAGATTCATCACAATTACAAAAGGATTTAGGCTGGCAGCCGAATTACCCGGGTCTTGAAACGATTATTCAGCATGCCTGGAATTGGGAGCAGAAGCATAGTTGGGGTATGAGTTCGTAGCTGGTACTCAGCGGTTGTAAGTATGAAAGAGGGTTGAATAATGTTTATTTTTATATTGTTGTTTGAAATTTACAGAGAATGATTTTTATTTAAAAACATAAAAATTAAATTCGTACTGTTCTGTTTCTGTAGGTGGTAATCAAGGCTTGAGTTTTATTGCATGTATCTGAAGTGTTAGTACCTCTCCCTTGAAACAGGTTATTTAATGTTTGACTATTAGTTAAATTCACTACTCGTATTATATGAAATGTATTCTACTTTTTTGTGGTGAACCAGTCTCTTTAATGTTTAGAATTTCAGTTCTTGAGGTACGTAAATGGATGAAGTTACTTGATCAGCAGATTATCTAAAGCGATTGATCTCAATACAAAGCCAGGTCGCAAGCGAGCAACAGTTTTACAGGCCGCTGGCGGTTATGTGAATACCGGTATCGTAATAGTTCAAGGGTTGTTGTTAATCCCCCTGTATTTATATTACATCGGGGCTCATACCTACGGCCTATGGCTGGCATCGGGAGGCATACTTGGAATGTTGAGCCTGATGAATTTTGGCATTAGTAGTCTCGTAATTCAACGTATTTCTCATGCATATGCCCAGGAAAATTTTGACCAGACAGGGTTATATTTTATTAATGCTGCAGTTATTTATCTTGGTATTTGTTTGTTATTTGGAGCGGCTGGCTGGCTAGCATCCTACTGGATTCCAGCAATATTGAATATAACGGGAAATGATGCTGAGTTATTGCATATGTGTTTTCAGATGGCAGTTCTGGCAATGATCATCGGAATTTTTAATGAATATTTAAGGAGTTTTTCTGGGGCATTATTGCGACCAGTGATTCCAGCGGTTAGTATGGCTATTGGTCGTGTTTCAGGCATTGCAGTAACAATCTGGATGTTGGTCAATGATTTTGGGTTATGGTCAATCCCAGTTGGATTGGTGATTTCTGAAGGTGTGATTCTCAGTGTAAATCTGATGTATGCACTCGCTTTATATCAGAAGTTGGAAGTTAACATGCGTTTGGATCGGGAAATCATTAAGGACTACTTACTAACCAGTCCAGCTTTACTCATGGCACGAGTCGGAAATACAGTATCTAAGGAGTCCCAGCCATTATTGATTACGATATTAATAAATCCTGAAATGACAACAGCTTATATGGTGACTAGAAGAGCGGCAGATGTCGTATTTCAGTTATTGAATGTTATTGTTGGTTCGATAATGGGCTCATTTTCTCATCTTGCAGGTAGTGGTGATAGCGATAGAATAATAAATGTTGCTAAAAAACTACTTATCCTTAGCTTCTCTTTAAGTGCTATAGGTTTTGCGACATATGTGGGGGTTAATCATGCTTTTGTATCGCTATGGGTGGGGGAGTCTTTTGTGCTTGATCAGGGCATCATTCTTTTTATTGCGCTCGGATTCTTTGCTCGTACGGTTCGAGGCTTGTTGGGTCAGTTATTATATGGTCTGAGGAACTTTATTTATCCTTCAAAGGTTGTTTTTTTGGAAGCTTTTTTCGGGGTTGGCCTGGCAATTGCATTATTAAGAGTGATAGGGGTAATAGGCGTTCCAATTGCCTTTGCATTGTCTTGTGTGGTTGCAGTGGTCATCCTTGGTTTACGGCTACGAACAGAGCTTGGGGTTAGTATCTGTTACTCTGCAATATCTAGATTCTTGATTTCAGGAATAGTTCTTTTTGGAGGCGGTGTAAGCATGGGACAAATTGAGATTGATTCATGGTTTGGTTTTGTATTGAATCTGATTCTCGTTATGGCAGGTGCTATGGTAATATTTATTTTGATGAATTTGTCAAGATGTCGTGAAATTTACAGAAGTATAGCTGCATGAATGACGTAGAAGTGAAAAATAAAGAGCCGCTTATCGTTATTGGGTTTCCAAAATCAGGGAATACATGGTTCGCTAGGTTGTTGGCTGAAGTAACACAATCAAATATCTTCTTTTGTGATTCTTCGATGTTGTGAATACAGTGGATAATTATCAGAATGAAAAGGTCGTTACATGATATATGAAGTGGATGTTTTATGGAATATTTGAAGAGGTGGTTGTATTTGCCTTTTGGCCTAGTGTTGAAGGTATATGGAGTGCTAAGGGTTGCATATTTAAAAGCACAACTTAAAGAATTTGGAGAAGAGTCGACCTTGAGCAATGATGTTAGTCTTGTATATCCTAGCCAGATTTTTATTGGTAAGAATGTTTCAATAGGGCGAAATGTGCTTTTGTGGGCCTCATCAAAAGGAAAAATAATTATAGGGGAAGGTTGTGCCATCGCGGCCGGTGTAAAGTTTATTACACCGACGCATGATTATAATGTTCTGCCTGTCTCAACAGTAGGTATCAATAAACCAATCGTTATTGGCAAAGATGTTTGGATCGGTACTGCTGCCATTGTTCTGCCTGGTGTTACTATTCATGATGGCGCTGTTGTAGCTGCAGGGGCAGTAGTCAACAAGGATGTGCCTCCAGACTGTATCGTGTGCGGAGTGCCTGCCCAGATTATAAAAAAGCTGGAATCTCGAAAAATAAGACTGGAAAGAGGAAAGAAATAATGAAATTACATATCGGTTGCGGTAAAAAATATCTTCCAGGCTATAAACACCTTGATGTGATCGACTACGATCATATAGATTTTATTTGTGATGCCCGACATCTAAAAATGATCGAAACTGAATCGGTTTCCGAAATATATGCATGTCATGTTCTTGAGCATGTGGAATCTAATGAGGTTGCAGAGGTTTTGCGTGAATGGAGGCGAGTATTGAAATCAGGCGGAATTATCAGAATTGCTGTTCCAAACTTTGAATCGATTGTAGAAGAGTATAAGGTAACTAAGAATCTAATGTTATTTCAGGGGCTTCTTTTTGGAGGGCAAACATATGACTATAATTTTCATCATGTTGCGTTTGATTATTCGATGCTGACAACATTATTGGAAGAAGCAGGTTTTTCTGATGTGAATCGGTATAACTGGCAGGATTTTCTCCCTGAAGATTATGATGATTATAGTCGTGCCTATTTGCCACATATGGATTTTGATGATGGTCGACTAATGAGTCTTAATGTATTAGCCATGAAGAAATAGAGATATTTAATTAGATGATTTTTATCGGTCCTGAACTCAGTGATCCGCATGCGCATTTTGTCACGAATATCGTGGCGTGTATTGGTACGGGTGATGATTTAGTTATTGATCTGTTTAAAGTCGAGACAAAAAGCGAGATATATGAACGGATTGCAGCTCACTTGCGAATTCATAATGAACGCTATGTGATATATAATGCTTATGAAGATGAGGGCTTTTTTATTAGTTTCAAAAGTCAGTTTCCTGGGCTTCAACTTATCACGGTATTTTCAGACGATGAGTGGCGGCATGCAAATTACGATCGTTATTTAGCTCTATATACAGATCTCTTTACGACTGCAGTTAAGGGTAATATTGAAGCATATAAGAAATATGGTGTTGAACCATTTTATATGCGATGGGCTTGTAATCCGGATATGTTTTACCCTTTACCTGATCAGCGTAAAACAATTGATATAAGTTTTATAGGCTCGTTTTATGGCCCACGTGTTGAATATATACGCTTTCTTATTGCTAATGGGGTCAATGTGAGAGTGTATGGGCGTGGTTGGGGCCGATTCTCAGATCTCCGCTCCTATTGGGATGGTTTCCTCTCGCATGAAAAAATGCTCAAAGTTGTTTCGTGTAGTAAGATTAATTTGAATTTCTTATGGACCAGTGCTGAAAAAGAACGATGTACTATTAAGGCCAGAACGCTGGAGATTTCAGCATGTCGTGCATTCCAGCTTTCTAACCATACAGATGAATTTATTAATTATGGATTCTCTGATGGTGAAAATATTGCTGTCTTTAATGATAAACATGACTTGCTGGAAAAAATTCAATATTACCTCAATCATGATGAAGAACGTGATGTCATTGCCTACAAGGCTTATGAGCATGTATTGCAAAATCATACATGGAAAAAGAGATTCCATAAAATTTTTAACCATTTGGAAAATAATGGAGGGATAACTCATAAACTCCTTCGTAAATATCGCATTCTGATTCTTGTACGTAAGGGTGTTAAGCACCAAATCAAGCTTGATGATGAAAGGCTTGATATTCAGATTGTAGAGCAGGGTAGCAATTGGGAGGATCAGGCGCATAGCGTGGATGGTGTTGTTAGCCTGGAGCATGATTCGACTTTGAATAATGAATCACTTTATATGATGGTCTTTGGGTTATCTGTAGATCAATCAGATGTGATTGCCTCGAATTTTTATGTGGGTTCTGAAAATAAGAGATACTGGATCAGGTTTCGAGATAAATTGACTCAAAGAAAAAGAGCACTTCTTCATAAGTTGCCAGTTGAGTGCCTGATGTTTTCGGGGACATACGTCGGTAAGAATGGCGGTGAATTAAGATCAAACATAAACCCAGAAAAAGTTTCTTACATTGAGTATCCTTCTTTTTGGCTTAAATTGTCATATTACCAATCGCGAAAGTTACGTCTTTACTTTTGTCACCATCGAAACCCGCGGCTGCAGCTAAAAAATCTTTTGCGAGGTTTTAGGTTTGGTAAAATATTTTCGCTTGGAGTGGACAAGATGTGGCAAAAGATATTGGAAAATAGAGGATAAGTAATGAGGCGACACCTAATAAGAATCTATAATATATTGGTGATGACCGGGATTGACCCGGTTAAGCTTATCAGGGCTATCCGAGGTGTTCCTTTTTATTTGCGTGACCTTAGAGAATTTAAGGCGCAACAAAATGAATCGGCTATAACTTTTAAACTCGGTAAAGCTTGGCCTTGTTTTGGAGATAGACATGCTGATGGTGGTGTTGCGAGTGGGCATTATTTTCATCAAGATCTGCTAGTGGCCAGAAGAATACATAATAGTAATCCGAATAAACATGTTGATGTTGGGTCTAGAATTGATGGTTTTGTCTCCCATGTAGCTTCATTTAGAGAAATTGAGATATTTGATATTCGCCCTATTTTAGTTCCGGTTCCAAATATTAAATTTGTACAATGTGACTTAATGGAGAGTGTTGATGGTGCTTTAGTTGATTGCTGTGATTCAATATCATGTTTGCATGCACTAGAACACTTTGGATTGGGTCGGTATGGAGATCCGGTTAAGTATGATGGTTACATAGATGGACTAAATAATTTATATAAAATATTAAAACAGAATGGCATGCTATATTTATCTGTGCCAATTGGTGATCAACGCATAGAGTTTAATGCTCATAGAGTTTTTTCTATTCGGTATTTGCTATCATTATTTAGGAATAAGTATGAAATTATAGAATTCTCATATGTAGATGATAATGGAGACCTTCATGAAAATGTTTCTCTTGATAGTGAGATTAATAACGAAAATTTTGGTTGCACCTATGGTTGTGGTATTTTTGAGTTACGGAAAAAATAAATGAAGACCTTGGGTTTTATTTCTGGTGCTGCACCCTTTGTTAGAGGGTGTGTGTGTTTTGTGTTATGGAAAGTGTTGTTTATAAAAATTCAATTTCCTGTATATGTGTGGAAAAATGTTTTCATAAGAAATAAACATAATATTTCTTTTGGTAAAGGCGTGGTGATTTCGCATAACGCTTTTATCTCTCCGGTCTCGTTGGTAGTCGGAAACAGAGCATGGATTGGTGTTAACTGCTTTCTGTGCGGGAAAGTTTCTATTGGAAATGACGTGATAATAGGGCCAAATGTTTCTATACCCGGTGCCAGTCATGATATTTCAGATGCTGATTCGGTAATAGCTGATGGTAAACTAATACTAAAAGGAACTATTATAGAAGATAATGTTTGGATTGGAGCCAATTCAGTTATTTTGGATGGTGTTTCGATAGGGGAAGGTGCTGTGATTGGAGCTGGTAGTGTTGTTACTGGAGACGTGACTCCCTATTCGATAGTGATGGGTTCACCTGCCAAGATGACAAGACTTAGAAAGTGATATGAATAATAAGGTAATTTCTGTTGGGTTTCACGTTTCCGATCCTGCGTTTAGAAATGGAAGATTGTTTTTCGATCCAGCTCGTGATAACTACAATGAGAGGTTTATTCAGTTAAAAAAGTCCTTGGAGTTGAACTCAATAAGTCTAATGACACATGACCAATGTCGAGACTCTAAATTGGATGTTTTGGTGTTTTATGATGTCTCTAGTTCCCTTCGCTCTATCCTGCAATTTATTGGTTCTAATAAAAATGTTTTATTGTTTTATGTTCCTGTTGAACCACCTGTTATTTCAGCATGGCATAATAAAGAAATGTTATCTGTGATGCCCTTTGATAGAATCTTTGTCTGGAATGATGATCTGGCAGAAAAGGATACCCCTTTTGTGAAATCTAATATTGGTGAGGCTGTGATTGATGTCGATTCAATTCCATCAGTCTCGTTCAGTGATAAGAGGTTTTTAACTGCCATTTATTCCAATAAATTTATTAAGCACGAAAACGGCTTGTATGAAGAGCGGCTAAAGTCATTCGATTATTTTTCTGAGCAACCTGAAGGTTTAGATTTGTACGGAATGGGTTGGGATAAATCGACACGATCTTCAATTGTGTCTTCGTATCGGGGTAAGTGTGAAGCAAAGATGGATGTCTTAAAAAAACACAAGTTTTCAATTTGTTTTGAGAATACAAAAGGATACCCTGGCTTGATTACTGAGAAAATTTTTGATTGCTTTGCTGCCGGCACAGTTCCAATTTACTATGGTGCGCCTAATATTCAGGATTATATTCCAAATAGTTGCTTTATTGATTTCCGTGATTTTTATAACTATGCCGAGTTGTATCAGTATCTTGTAGAAATGACTGAAGCTGAGTATCATAAGTATCTGGATGCAGTTAAAGACTTTATTTTGACGCCCGAGTATTATGAGTTTACCTCTAAACGATATGCTGAAATTATGCTTGAAGAAATTCAATTGGTTATGAGTGAGTCGAAACCTAACAGGTCTATAGTTGGCTTTAAATGGCTTTTGTTAAAGGTTGTGCTGAACAAGCCTATATTTTTTTTAAAAAATTTAAAATCCTGTCGTCGTTTCCTGTTTGATCTAGTGACTGTGTGGTAAAGGTGCAGTATATGTATGGTTATAGAAAGTGTCATGAAATTGGGTGGCAGCACCCTAAGGGACTGTGTTATGTAAGTGAAAAATACAAAGTGATCTTTCTTCCAATCCCAAAAAATGCATCAACTAGCATTAGAAATGTAGATGAATTCGGCTTTCATACGAGCAATATCATGTCGTATGAACAAGAGCTAAAAGAAGGTGAGTATCGTGCCTTTGCCATCATTAGGGAACCCATTAAGAGACTTGCATCAGGATACATTGAGGTATGTATTAGAGCTAGCGGGGATTCGCCTCATATTCTTTCAAAGGACTTCTATTGGGCGAAGGGTATGGAACGATTTTCTATATTTCTGGATGAACTGGAAAAGGAATGGTTTGATGCGCACCTCTTTCCTCAGAATTATTTTCTTACAGATTATCAGGGGAAACCATTTTCGATTGATACATATATTGATATCGATTGTTTGACCAAAGAGCTTCCTGTTGTATTAAATAAATATGGAGTTAGCATGACTGGAGTGCCGCGTTTGAATGTGCATGGCGTAAAGCAAAGCGTAGGTATTGCAGATAAATTTAAAAGGAAGATTAAAATATCACATGCTCGACGTTCGTTATATTATTTAATGGATTACATAGTTAGAGCGCTACAGCGGAAGCGAATTCCCAATCCAGCTGAGGTTAAAGATTATATTTACGGTGATAAACAATTGCTTTATCGGATAGAGTCCTTGCTCGAAAATGATATCAAGTTCTTAGAGCAGATAAAGAAAGATATGAGAAATAAATTACTTTGAATTTATTTAATTAGGTGCTAAGTATATGCCTCCCATGATTAGTGTACTCATGCCTGTATTTAATGGTGAACGTTATCTGCGTGAAGCGATTGATAGTGTTTTGAATCAAACATTTAAAGATTTTGAATTTATTATCATAGATGATGGTTCAACAGATTCTAGTGCGGTTATTATTAATAATTACAAGGATGAACGAATCTGCTTTGTTCAACAGGATAATGCAGGTATCTCGGAATCTTTAAATAAAGGAATAAATCTGGCTAAGGGAAAATACATAGCCAGAATGGATGCGGATGATATTTCAGATCCAGATCGTTTTATGATCCAGTATGAATATATGAGAGCTAATGATGATATTGATATACTGGGAGGTCATGCGCATTTAATCGATACTCAAGGTAGAGTTATTGGTGAGAAGTTAAAACCTATATCATCAAAAGTGATTAACCGGGCAATAGAGTATGCCTGTCCCTTGAATCACCCAACTTATATGGTGCGAACAGATGTATATCGAAAACTCTGTGGATATAGAGTTTGTTTTTCTGGTGGGGAGGATTATGACTTTCTCTTGCGAGCTTTTGACAATGGAAACTCAATAAAAAATATAGACCGATATTTGATATATTATCGCATAAATACAAATCTATCTCGTCCAGATCGAGATCATTATCAAATGTTTTTGACCAGGATTGCTTTACAGCTTCACAGGCAAAGGGTCAAGTGTGGGCGAGAAGATTCTGCTGTGCTAGCAAGCGTTGGTAGTGGCTCTAAGAGGGTGAGTTTTAGGTTCTTGATGGCTTATAGATGGCGAAATGCCTTGCTGCTTAAGGCAAAATCTAAAGGAATTAGTAATATTGCAAGGATGTTTGCTATTGTATTAGTATCGCTTGTTGATTATGAATTATTTTGTTCCTCATTGAGGGGTTTTCTTTATAAGAGGGCGTGTATTGAAAATTAGCCTTAGCTTTAATTCGATCTGCTTTATATTGTTGCTGGGGTATATTGCATTTATCCCAGTAGGTCCGTTTCCTATTTATATTTTTGCAGGAATGCGTCTGGATGTAACTATCGGAGTGTTGTTACTTGCATTTGTTATCATTTACGTTTCTAAGATTACACTATATGCCAATATTTTTATTGCAACATGGATATTTTATTTTTTTGTTGTGTTTGTTTCTGCATTTTTTTCGATAGACACCGAGCTCTCATTTGTTAGTGCTTACGTTATGTTTGGGTATTCGATAATTGCTTTGTTGATACCGGTTATATTTTCGAGTCGGGGTGTGGTTATAAGAACGTGGTTATTTTTATTCGCTGCTTTAGTATCTGTTGTTATTATATATCTCTATATTTTTCATGGCTTTGCTCAGGATCATAGGTTTGCACTTGGTGCGGCTGATATGTCAAAAGGTGTGGCTAGGGTTGAGGAAGTGGCTACCGTTGACCCGAACATGACGGCGGCAGGGCTGTTGTTATCCTTAATTGTGTATTTTCCTCATTTGTTTGAAATCCGTAGGCTCTATATTTTAGATTTTCTGGGCGCCTTGTGCATTCTTTCAGCCAGTCTAGTGACTCTTTCTCGTTCAGCAATGATAGGCTTTGTTATTGCTATCTTATTTTCATGGTTAATCGTTTTTGTCGGGTCCATAGATTTCAATAAGCGTTCAATAAGAAATGAAAAATTCTTTATTTTATCGATGTTTCTTCTGATAGTTATTCCTGTAGTTGTTTTTTTTGCAGATGCTATGTTTCTGTCAATTCTAGATAAACTTACCAGTCGTATGACAGGTGGCAATGATGACTCTATCAGAATTGATTTACTGCTTAATACATGGGATGTGTTTACATATGATACTAAAAATATTCTTATTGGCTCTGGTTTTATGACAACAAACCCTCATAATGAATATATGAGAACGCTTTCTACAATGGGTATGATGGGTGTTATGGCTTCAATTTTATTTCTGGTATCCATGTTTTATTTCTCTGTTAAGGAGCTGACTTATAATCATCGGAAGATGTTTTCTGCGTTGTCTATTATTATATTTGTGATGGTAATATCATTGTTTTATGGATATACAAAGCTTATATGGAGTGCATGGATGTTTTTGTTGTTGTTATATGCTGAGTCACGCTTCAGCTTAAATGACATAATGCCTCAAAAAAAAATCAATCGCACTATAACGGCTTCATTAAAAATTCAAAGGTGATATTTGTAAATGGGTGAGTTTTGTTATCAAATTTGGTCGCGCCCAAAGTCGGCGACTAAGTTAACTGCTGCTGTGGAAGCAAGTTGGTTCTTTTTAGAAAATAAAACATTGATGGTGAATTGTCATTAAAGTCACTCATATAATCACAGGTCTAAACCCTGCTGGTGCTGAAACGATGCTCTATAATCTTCTTTCTTCAATGAATAATGCTTCATTCATGTCCGAAGTAATATCTCTGACTGATATCGGTTCAATAGGGGAAGAGATTCAGGCGCTGGGTGTGCCTGTACGGGCTTTGGGCATGTCTCGTGGTTGGCCCAACCCGTTGGCAGTATTGACATTGGCAAACTGGCTTCGACAGTCGAAACCAGATGTTATTCAGACCTGGATGTACCATGCTGATCTTTTAGGAGGGATTGCCGCAAAGTTGGCAGGTGGAGTTCCCGTCGCATGGGGGATTCACCATTTTAATCTTGATAATCAATACAATAAACGAAGCACTATCTGGACTGCAAAAATTTGTGCCAGACTTTCGTGCTGGCTTCCTGAAAAAATAGTCTGCTGTTCAGAGGCTACGCGTCAGGTTCACGTCGACCTGGGTTACGTTTCGAATAAAATAGTTGTTATTCCAAATAGCATTGATTTATCGGTTTTCAAGCCGGATGCGATGGCACGTAAAAGCATACGTAAGGAACTGGGAATTTCACAAAGCACACCGCTTATAGGCATGGTGGCAAGATTTGATCCACAAAAAGATCATCGTAATTTTGTGGATGCAGCGAAAATACTTCATGATGATTATCCTGATGTCCATTTCTTATTCTGCGGTAGTGGAGTTACCTGGGATAATGAAAGGCTTGTGAACTGGATTGATAGTACGGGAATTCGTCACTGTTTTCATTTGTTGGGGCTCAGGCACGATGTTGAACGTATAACGGCCGCTCTGGATGTCGCTACATTATCATCATATGGGGAGTCATTTTCCTTGATAATTGGTGAAGCGATGGCTTCTGGCATACCTTGTGTTACATCAGATATACCAGCTCCAGTTGAACTCCTAGGTGGGTATGGTTGGGTTGTCCCCATTCATGATTCTCACGCGTTATGCAGCGCCTGGGAAGAAATATTATGCTCCTCAAGAGATGTTGTTCAAAAACGGCAGGATGCTGCGAGAGAGCGTATTAAAAATGAGTTTTCTCTTGAATTAATGGTTAAAAGATATCAGCATCTATTTGTAGATCTGTATGAAAGCTCTTAATGTACAGGTGCATAAGGTTTCATCAGGTATTTCATATTGCTCCATCAGGCTTTTTGGTTAGATAAAATTGGATGCTTATTTCCGTTTTGATATTTTTTATTATTCTTCGGGTGGAGAGTCACCAACGGATAAAGACGATGTACAAATTAGTTGCACAATCGATGATTACTAAACGATGAATTTTTTATTAGTTGCCAGTTTTCCCGATTCGCTTATTACATTTCGTGGTCATTTGATCGATAAACTTTTAAAGAAAGGTATGAATGTTCATGTTGCTGTGCCCGGTCTTAATCCTGATACGGCTGTATATGAATATCTAAGTGCAAAAGGGGTAGAGATACATGATATTCCTTTATCTCGTACAGGTGTAAATCCCTTTAAAGATTTTCTATTGTTTATATGCCTATGCCGCCTGATATTGACAACTCGCCCAGATGTTATTTTTTGTTACACTATTAAGCCGATTATATATGGGTCACTGGCCGCATGGTTAATGAGAGTTCCTCGTCGTTATGCATTAATCACGGGGCTGGGTTATGCTTTTACAGGCGAGCTTCAAGGAGTCAGAAAATTTCTGAGTGTAATAATTCGTCAGCTTTATTGGTTTTCATTGTATGGTGTGGATAAAGTTTTTTTTCAAAACAAGGATGATGAAAAACTATTTAAAGACCTGAAAATTATGAGTTCAAAGAAACAGTCTGTTGTTATTAATGGTTCCGGTGTCGATGTGGAAGCATTTGCTCAAACACCTTTGCCAAAACCAATACAGTTCCTTTTGATTGCTCGCTTACTGGGCGATAAGGGAGTAAGAGAGTATGCAGCAGCGGCTGCAATTATTAAGGAAAAACGCCCTGATATTGTTTTTAAACTTGCTGGATGGATCGATAGTAACCCGAATGCAATCTCTCAAAATGAACTTGATGAGTGGACTAACAGTGGTGTAATAGATTACCTGGGGCGCCTGGATGATGTTCAGCCGGCTATTGCTGCTTGCAGTGTCTATGTGCTTCCTTCCTATCGCGAAGGTATACCAAGAACAGTGCTTGAGGCGATGGCGATGGGGCGAGCTATTATTACAACAGATGCTCCGGGTTGCCGTGAAACAGTTATTGATGGAAAAAATGGTTTTCTGATTCCAGTTAGGTCAGTTAAAAGTCTGGTTATTGCGATGCAAAAATTTATTGATGATGAGTCACTTGTTGCAAAAATGGGATCTGTATCTCGCCAGATTGCAGAAAATAAATATGATGTGCATAAGATTAATGCCGTTATGTTAAAAGAGATGAATATTTAATGATTAAGCGAATATTTGATATTTTAATATCCGTTGTTGGCTTGACACTGCTCTCTCCCGTTATGATATTTCTGTCAGTGCTTGTTTTTTTTAAACTTGGTTGGCCTATATTTTTTTTACAGGCAAGACCGGGATTAGATGAGCGGGTTTTCAAAATTATTAAATTCCGTACAATGAAAAACTCCTGTGAGATTAGCGGATGTGACGATACAGATGAACATAGGCTCTCCCGCTTTGGCAAGATTTTGCGGGCCACAAGCCTGGATGAACTGCCAGAGTTATGGAATGTTTTAAAAGGTGATATGAGTATTGTTGGTCCCCGCCCACTATTGGTGGAATATTTAGCTTTGTATAATGATGAACAAAAACATCGCCATGATGTTAAGCCGGGCATAACTGGATGGGCACAGGTTAACGGCCGTAACGGACTTTGCTGGCACGACAAATTTAAACTGGATGTCTGGTATGTCGATCACCAGTCATTCTGGCTTGATATAAAAATATTATTGATGACGGTTATTAAAGTGCTGGTTCGTGATGGTATATCTGAGCAGGGTCAGGCAACGGCACAAAAATTTAAAGGCAATGAGTAATGAAACGATTGGCAATACTGGGTGCAAGTGGGCATGGTAAAGTGGTTGCCGACTGCGCGCAAGCAGCTGGTTGGAAAGAGATTGTGTTTTATGATGATGCATGGCCTGAATGCAAGCTTAATGGTATTTGGAATGTGATCGGCACTACAGATACATTGTTAAATGAGATCTCAGATTATGATGGCGTGATCGTTGGCATAGGAAATAATGCTGCTCGACTTGAAAAACAGGATGAATTGTCAAACAACGGTGCACCCCTGGTGAGTGTGATTCATCCCTCTGCGGTGATTAGCCAGTCTGTTTCGATGGGTTTAGGCAGCGTGGTGATGCCAATGGCTGTTATTAATATTGATTCGATAATAGGACAAAGTTGTATTATCAATACAGCCGCAACTATTGATCATGACTGCAGGCTTGCTGATGGTGTGCACGTGAGCCCCGGCGCTAACATTGCTGGAGGAGTCGTTGTCGGTAACTGCTCATGGATTGGTATTGGAGCAAGTGTGCGTCAGCTTGTCACAATCGGTGATTCAGCTGTAATAGGTGCTGGTGCTACGGTTGTAACTGATATTG
>Ga0224506_10000358_pt1 | contig 41324 bp, 40 predicted proteins | sample SF_Jan12_sed_USG_2_FD_169108 | JGI IMG/M metagenome (GOLD analysis project Ga0224506, IMG submission 169108) | Sediment microbial communities from San Francisco Bay, California, United States - SF_Jan12_sed_USGS_8_1 | ecosystem: Environmental > Aquatic > Marine > Sediment | place: USA... | reverse complement strand
CCGGTGGCGTCAGTTGGGACGTTTGTTTAAAAATATCACCCAGACTTTTTTGCTCGCCTTGTTGATTCAAAAACCGGTATTGCTCAAACAATTTTTGTTGTAAGGCCGCCGATAACTGTTTGCGTTGTGTTTTTAATGCCGCAATGTCATCGGTCAACTGATTCAGTTTATCTTGTGCTTGGTTAACTCGGTCATTCCAGTACGCAGTTAAAGCTCTTAGCTGATTTTTGTGTTGAATACTTTGTTGACTTAATTGCTCGTTGAATTTTTCAAAATCAGCTTGATTCAACTCCTTTTCAGCGGTTATTCGTTGGAGTTTTCTGTCTCTTCTTCCCTCAATCATCAATTCTCTATGTGCGTTAATTTGCTCAATAGAGGCTGTTGTTTCGGCTTTTAATTCAGCTTCACGCACAGCAATTTGAGGATTATTTTCTAAGCGTTTTATCTGCTCATTTATCTGGTTAATGTCGTCCTGACCTGTTAAAAAGAAGCCATCCTCAGTCAACATATCAAACACGGGAGGTACAAATCCTGGCAGATGATTTTGATCAGCCACCTTTCCTGAAAATGCCGCTAAATAGCCAATTTCATTGTGTTTATTTTGTACCAGAAGCACACCAAACATTTTGCCAATCGCTGTTTCTGCCTCACCGTTTAGACCAAAATTATGTTGCCACTGTCTTTGTGTTGCCAGATGCTCTTTCAGCTCTTTTACTGCCAATACACACAGCGGATGTGGCTCATAGTAGAAAGGAAAGGTAAAACGTTCTGGCAAATTATAGGCATCTATCGATGCCTTAAATGGTGTAAAACAAGCTTGCTGCATGATCATCGTTGGAGCGGACAGATCACTCTTCATCTATACCTAATGATTGCCAAAGTTCATCAACTCGAGCAACGACTTCTGGATCACGTTCAATAGGTCTTCCCCACTCTCTATCCGTTTCGCCCGGTAATTTATTGGTCGCATCCATGCCCATTTTGGAACCAAGGCCAGAGACGGGAGATGCGAAGTCGAGATAATCAATGGGGGTATTTTCAACCAGAGTGGTATCTCGTGCTGGATCCATGCGCGTCGTGATCGCCCAGATAACATCATTCCAGTCGCGAACATTGACATCATCATCGACCACGATAACGAATTTGGTGTACATAAACTGACGCAGGAATGACCACACACCCATCATCACCCGCTTGGCATGACCGGGATATTGTTTCTTCATACTGACTACAGCCATCCGATAAGAACAGCCTTCTGGCGGCAGATAGAAATCGACAATTTCTGGAAACTGTTTTTGTAAAATCGGCACAAACACTTCGTTGAGTGCCACCCCTAAAATAGCCGGTTCATCAGGCGGACGACCAGTATAGGTACTGTGATAGATTGGGTTTTGACGTTGAGTGATACGCTCAATGGTCAACACCGGAAAACGGTCCACTTCATTGTAATAGCCTGTGTGATCACCATAAGGACCTTCATCGGCCATATCATCTGGATATATCACGCCTTCCAGCACGATTTCAGCAGTGGAAGGCACTTGCAGATCATTGCCGATACATTTGACCAGTTCTGTTTTAGAACCACGCAATAAACCGGCAAATGCATATTCTGACAAGCTGTCAGGAATCGGTGTTACTGCTGCTAATATGGTGGCTGGATCACAACCTAACACCACACTGACCGGAAACGGTTCACCCGGATGTTGTTGTTGCCACTCTTTAAAATCCAACGCACCACCACGATGTGACAACCAACGCATGATCACTCGGTTTTTGCCAATCACCTGCTGACGATAAATACCTAGATTCTGGCGAGGTTTATCGGAACCTTGGGTGACCACCAGCCCCCATGTTATGAGTGGTGCCGCATCTTCCGGCCAACAGAGTTGAATCGGATACTGACTTAAATCAATATCATCACATTCAATGACCTGCTGCTGACACGGAGCCGATTTAACAACTTTGGGTGCCATATTAAGGACTTGCTTGAAGATCGGCATTTTCTGCCAGGCATCTTTCATGCCTTTGGGTGGCTCTGGTTCTTTTAAGAATGCCAGCAATTGACCCACTTCACGCAAAGAATCAACCGTATCTTCACCCATTCCCAGTGCCACACGATGTGGGGTACCAAAAAGATTGGCTAACACGGGAATATGACTGCCTTTGGGATTTTCAAATAACAATGCTGGGCCACCAGCCCGCAACACACGGTCACAGATTTCAGTCATTTCCAGAACAGGATCCACTTCTACGCTAATGCGTTTGAGTTCGCCATTTTGTTCCAGATGGTCAATAAAATCTCTAAGGTCCGTATATTTCATTATCTCAGTTATCCAATTGTCTTATGTCTTCTCTGTATTATTATCAACGAAATATCCGTTCGCATCACTCATTAATTAGATTTAGAGTTACATTTAGACTTTATCAGATGGACTGTTTTGATAGAACATTGATAGTTCGTGCTTTTAGCTTGCTTGTTCAATTGCAGGGAACTATAGTCCGTACAGGTATAAAAACTATAAAAAAAATTCCTCTTTAAATAACAAGTTATGCGTAAAAAAATGAAGCCAGTAGTTCAAGAAGAAATAACAGGGTGTGGAATTGCAAGTTCAGCTGCAATTGCAGGCCTGACTTATAAGGAAGCTAAAAAAATTGCAAATGGCATGGGTATATATGCTGAAGATCAATCGCTTTGGTCTGATCCACAGCATGTTCGAAATTTATTAGCAAAATTCGGTATTGGCACTGATCAAGAAGAAAAAGCATTTGAAGATTGGAAATCACTTCCAGACTGCGCGCTAATATCAACTAATTGGCACTTAGAAGACCGAAAGCCATTTTGGCATTGGGCCGTTTTTGTTCGCAACGGTGCTGAGCAGTATGTTCTCGATTCCAAAAAATCACTAAAAAATAATATTCGAAAAGATCTCGGAAGAATAAAGCCAAAATGGTATATAAAGGTACACTCTTAACTCATCACTATGAGAAAATTATGCTTGTTAATACAGTCTATTGGAGAATGTTATGGCTGGAGGTTGGTCTCGAGATGGGGCTGTTCAGGATCAGATTGATGCGAGTGTTGAAGATGCCGTGACGCAAGCGCGTTCACGCCTGCCACACGGTGAAAGCTTAACGCATTGTGAAGAGTGTGAGGTAGAAATACCTGAAGGCCGACGTAAGGCCGTTCCCGGGGTTCGTTTATGTGTGCACTGTCAGGAAATCATCGATAACGAAAACAAGGCGTTGAACCTGTTCAATCGCCGTGGCAGTAAAGACAGTCAGTTACGCTAAGTTAAAACCACTAGAGAACACTTGATGTCATAGGGACAAGCACTCTAGTGGCTTCATTATCCAGTATTTATGGATTAACGCTTACGCGGCAATGCCAGTGTGCCGTAATAATGCATCTATCGCTGGTTCGCGGCCGCGGAATTCGATGAACAGTTCCATTGGCTCACGTGATCCACCTTGTTCCAAAATGGATTCCAAAAATTCAATGCCCGTCTTGCGATCAAAGATACCTTGTTCTTCAAACTTGGAAAACGCATCGGCTGATAATACTTCTGCCCATTTATAGCTGTAGTAACCGGCGGCATATCCCCCCGCAAAAATATGCGAGAAACTATGGGCAAAACGATTAAACTTTGGCGGTTTAACCACAGCAACCTGTTCGCGTACTTCTGCTAATAAGGCATCAACCTGATTCTGCTGCTCTGGGTCATATTCAAGATGTAATCTGAAATCAAATAATGAAAATTCCAGTTGTCTGACCATGGTCATTGCAGATTGGAAGTTGCGAGCAGCAATCATTTTATCGAACAAATCTTGTGGCAATACTTCGCCGGTTTCATAGTGGCCTGAAATCAGATCCAATGCTTCACGTTCCCATGCCCAGTTTTCCATAAACTGGCTTGGCAATTCGACTGCATCCCACGGTACGCCATTAATACCCGATACGCCCGCATGATGAATTTTAGTCAGCATATGATGCAGGCCATGACCAAATTCATGGAATAAGGTGGTCACTTCATCATGGGTAAATAAAGCAGGTTTATCACCGACAGGTTCAGAAAAATTACAGGTTAAAAAGGCAACCGGGGTTTGAATACCCTGTTCTGTTTGACGACGAATAAGGCATTCATCCATCCAGGCACCACCACGTTTGTGGTTGCGGGCATACAGATCTAAATAAAATTGACCGCGTAACTCACCATTACTATCAAAAATATTAAAAAATCGGACATCTTTATGCCAGACGTCCACATCATGGCGTTCAGTAATTTCAAGTCCATATAGTTTATTAACAACCGCAAACAAGCCAGATACGATTTTATCTTCAGGAAAATACGGTTTCAGCTCTTCTTGTGAAATTGAATAGCGCTGTTGACGCAATTTTTCAGCAAAGTAGGTGACATCCCATGCTTCCAGCTCGGCCATGTTCGCTGTTTCTTTGGCAAACGCTTTCAGCTCTGCAAATTCTTTTTCTGCAATTGGTTTTGAGCGTGCTGCCAAATCATTTAAAAAGTCTAAAACCTGTTGTGGCGATTGCGCCATTTTTGTTGCCAAAGATCGTTGCGCATGATTATCAAAGCCAATTAACTGAGCCAGTTCATGACGTAACTTGAGAATATCAGCCATCACTTGCGTGTTGTCCCATTGATCCGCATAAGGTCCTTGATCAGAGGCTTTGGTCGCAAAAGCGGTGTACATTTCCTCTCGGAAATCACGATCGTCAGCATAGCTCATTACTGGCATATAAGATGGGAAATCCAGAGTAAACAACCATCCATCCAGACCATCACGTTTGGCAAACTGTGCTGCCATGGCTTTTGTGGATTCAGGTAACCCTGCCAGCAAGGCTTCATCGGTAATATGCTTCTTCCATGCATGAGTAGCATCCATTAAATTTTCTTCAAATTTGGCAGTTTGTTCAGTCAGTAATTGCGAAATTTGTTTGAAGCGGTCACGGTCTTGTTTTGATAACTCGACCCCAGACAGTCGAAAATCACGTAAGGCATTATCAATCACTTTTTTCTGAGCCACATCTAAATCTGTGTAGGCAGAGCTATCAGCCAGTGTCTTGTATGCTTTATATAAGTCTTCATTTTGACCGAGCTCGGTACCGAACTGACTCAATTTTGGCAAACATGCGTTATATGCAACACGTAATTCGTCTGAATTCATCACTGAATTAAGATGACTGACTGGCGACCACACCTTATCTATACTGGCATCAAGAGCCTCCATAGGCATCACCAATGTTTGCCATGTTGGCTGTTCAATAGTCTGTAATAAATTTTCAACCGTCAGTCTTGCTTCACTTAGAACTTGATCCAGTGCGGATTCTATATGTTGCGGTTGAATTGTTGAAAAAGCGGGTAACACAGTATTTTCTAATAAAGGATTTGTCATCATTACTTACACGTTATTTATAATTCACTGTGATTATACTGCAAGCTTAATGAGCAAGTTCCTTGGAGAGGAATATTAAGACTAGATAAAGGAAAATATCGCTCCTGAGACTATAAATTTGCATCAAACAAAATCAAATTGTTGTATTTTTACCACTTAACTATCTGGCTTTTGCGTGTCTTACCACACACAACTTGCAACACTGACTATTACCATGAGATTATTCAGCACAATTCATTAAGGATAAGACTGGAAATTATGTCTAAATTGACAATGCTGATTAGAATCAACATGCTCGCTATTGCTTTAATAATGAGCGGCTGTGCGACCACACAACACTCTGAAGGCGTGAATGATCCATTGGAAGGTTATAACCGTGCAATGTATAAATTCAACGATCTTCTTGACCGTGCAATCACAAAACCTGCTGCGAAAGGCTACGATGCAATAGTCCCTGATCCCATTAGTAAAGGTATCAGCAACTTCTTCAGCAATCTGAATGAAATAACGGTAATACTAAACGATCTGCTTCAACTCAAATTTGGTCAGGCATTTCATGACACAGGGCGTTTTGTACTAAACAGTACCGTCGGTGTTGCAGGTTTATTTGATGTGGCTGGTTATTCTGGTTATGAAAAACACGATGAAGATTTTGGTCAAACCCTAGGTGTCTGGGGGGTCAAACCTGGTCCCTATTTTGTTTTGCCTTTCTTTGGACCACGTAATATCCGCGATACCTTTGGGTTGATTGGTGATGCTTTTACTGATCCCGTTAATTATCTTGATGATCCCGCTACTAGAAACGGGCTGTATGCATTACGCATTATTGATAACCGAGCAAACTTGCTTAGCGTAGAAAAAGTGCTCGATGAAGCAGCTATAGATGAATATAGCTATGTTCGCGGCGCTTATCTTCAACGCCGCCAAAATCTGGTCTATGATGGTAACCCGCCAGAAGAAGATTTTGATGTATTTTCAGACTAATGGGACAAGCTGCTCCTAGCAACATATAATAAAGAGCCGGACAACTGTCCGGCTTTTTTTGTTACCACTTGTGAAGAATTAGCCCGAATTTATGACTACTGTCCTGTTTATTATCGCTATTATTGCTGGTTTTGCTGTTCTGATATGGGGAGCTGATCGCTTTGTCGATGGTGCAGCAAACATCGCTACCAATTTTGGGGTTTCGCCACTTATCGTAGGTCTTACCATTGTTGGCTTTGGAACATCTGCACCTGAAATGCTGGTTTCTGCTCTGGCTTCTTTTGATGGTGCGCCTGCTCTGGGAATAGGCAATGCACTTGGTTCCAATATTGCTAATGTTGGTTTGGTACTCGGTATCACTATACTCATCACACCGCTAGCTGTTCACTCTGACACCTTAAAACGTGAATTTCCTATGCTCGCTTTTGTCATGGCTGTTGCTTTATTTCTGCTGTGGGATCAATACCTCGGGTACATGGATGGCATTATTTTGTTTTCTGGCTTCATCCTGACCTTATTTGGAATGGCTTATCTTGCCATGCGTAGCGGCAAAAGTGATCCTCTAAAGCAAGAATTCAACAAAGAATTTTCCAAGCCTAAAATGACGACAAAGCAATCTATATTGAGCTTTATCATCGGGCTCATTGCATTGCTGTCTGGCTCAAAATCGTTGGTTTGGGGTGCAACAGGAGTTGCCACATTATTAGGCGTTAGTGACTTAATTATTGGTCTCACTATTGTCGCTATCGGTACCAGTCTGCCTGAGCTAGCAGCTTCAGTGATCTCCGCCCTGAAACATGAACATGACATTGCTATAGGCAATATTTTAGGTTCAAACATGTTCAATTTGCTGGCTGTATTGGCTATGCCCGGTCTTATTCAGCCTTCACAGGTCGAATCTGCGTTATTGTATCGAGACTTTCCATTTATGGTTGGGCTGTTTGTAATGTTATTTTTGTTTGCTCATACAGGACAAAAAAATCACATAGGACGTGTTGCCGGTTCAGCCCTATTATTGGTTTACATCACATATAATAGTTTATTGGCATATCAAAGCACTACAGGAATACCCGTGTGAGCACCGATACCGAATCACAACAACTAAAATCACTTGGTCTGGCGGTTATCAACACTGAAATTGAGGCCATCTGTGCTTTACGTGAACGCATTGATGATGCTTTTGTTGAAGCATGCCAATACCTACTTCATTGTGAAGGCCGTATCATTGTGATTGGCATGGGTAAATCAGGCCATATTGGTGGCAAAATTGCGGCCACATTAGCCAGCACTGGCAGTCCCGCATTTTTTGTCCACCCTGGTGAAGCTAGCCATGGTGATTTAGGGATGATCACAGACAAAGATGTAGTACTGGCATTATCCAATTCAGGTGAAACCAGCGAGATATTAACAATCCTCCCTATAATAAAACGCTTAGGTGTTCCGCTGATTGTAATGACTGGCAAAGCACAATCAACCTTGGCAAAAAGTGCCAATGTTAATATTGATGTCAGTGCGGCCAAAGAAGCATGCCCACTCGGTTTAGCTCCTACCTCCAGTACCACTACTTCGCTGGTAATGGGTGATGCGTTAGCCATCGCTTTACTAGAAGCCCGCGGTTTTACTGCTGAAGATTTTGCTTTGTCCCACCCTGGAGGTAATTTAGGGAGACGTTTACTGCTACATGTCAGTGATATCATGCATACAGGAGAATCCATTCCTCAGGTCAGTCATAAGGCGCTGATCAGTGAAGCATTGGTTGAAATGACTAACAAAGGTCTAGGTATGACAGCCGTCATTGATGATCAGGGCAGTATTGTTGGTATTTTTACCGATGGTGATTTACGACGGGTGCTGGCTCAAACTGTCGATATACACACCACCACTATTGCTAATTTTATGACTGTGGACTGTAAAACAGGTCAGCCTACTATGTTGGCAGCAGAAGTACTGGAATTAATGCAGCGCTATAAAATTAATGCCTTATTAATAACAAATACAGACCAACAACTTGTTGGTGCCATCAACATGCATGATCTGCTACGTGCAGGCGTGGTATAACACTAGTCTGAATGGTTTAGGACATAACAATGCAAGATATTCTCGCCCGCACAAAAAACATAAAATTGGTTATTTTTGATGTTGATGGTGTCCTCACTGATGGCCGTATTATTATTGGTGATGATGGAGAGGAATATAAAGCTTTTCATTCACGTGATGGCCACGGTATGAAATTATTGCAATACACTGGAGTCGAAATTGCCATTATTACCGGTCGAACATCTCAAGTTGTTGAACATCGTATGAATAGTTTAGGCATCAATCATATTTATCAGGGACAGAAAGTTAAATTACCTGCCTTTGAAAAACTGATAGAACAGTTAAATCTGACTCCTGAACAATGCGCCTATGTTGGAGATGACTGGGTCGATTTAGCCATCATGAGTCGTGTAGGTCTGGCAATTGCAGTTCAAGATGCTGACGCTGTAGTCAAAAAACATGCTCATTGGATAACACCTGCCGATGGTGGCAAAGGTGCTGCTCGCGAGGTATGTGAACTTATTATGGAAGGACAGGGTACCCTGCAAGATCAAATTGAACGCCATTTCTAACATCCCTTTCCTTGCCAAAATACTCTTGCCAATACTGGCAATCGTCACTATTTGGCTGCTATCTGGTGAAAACAATTCGGATAATAACCGCCATGCTAGCGAAATTAACCGGGCAAGTGACTACGCCATGACAGACTTCACCATGACGGTAATGGATAACTCTGGCAACCCCTCTCGTGTCATTACTGGTTCTGAAATGGCACATTACCCTGAAGATGACAGCACCGAAATCATTTCTCCTCTCGCTCATTTTATTGAACCGGGGAAAGACACTTGGATCATTTCCTCCAACAAAGGTGAATCACAAGGCAAGGGAGAAAATATTTTACTGACTGGCAACGTTATTATCACTCGTAAGGACAATGCCGAAATTGAGTTATATACCGAAAAACTCAACATAGATACGGTTAACAACACCGCATATACTGATTCAGCAGCCACTATAAAATCACCTCAAGGTGAAACAAACACAGTGGGGTTACATGCTGCACTTGAAGACAAGACCATTAACCTGCATTCCAAGGTGAGAGGACATTATGATGCGCCACCTACACAATAATTTATTGATTGCATTGCTATGCTTGTTACCAACGTTAGTCTGGGCATTGCCAAGCGACCGAAAAGAACCCATCAACATAGAAGCAGATCATGCTCAGCTTGACGATAAAAGAGGTGTTACTCAATACAAGGGGAAAGCCGTTTTAACTCAAGGTACCTTACGTATTGAAGGCGATATCATCACCTTTTATTACGATCAGGATAAACAACTATCCAAAGCGGTTGCTCAAGGTAAATTTGCCACTTACAAACAGCTTCACAAACCAGGTGAAGAGCCTGTGCGCGCCACTGCCTTACAAATGGAATATCATGCAAAATCACAGAAAATCTACTTGCTCGGCCAAGGCCATGTCTGGCAGGCGGGAGATGAATTCAGTGGTAATCGTATTGAATATGACATCACCAAAAACATTGTGAACGCTAACTCTGCGCCCGTTAAAGTTGGTGATGACACACCCAAAGCTAGCGGTGAACGGGTTCATATTATTATTCAACCACCTGGCAGTAAAAAGCAAACATCGCCCAGCGTGAAAAAACCTGAGCCAGCCCCAAAAGCTGAAGCTGTTTCAATTCCGAAAGAGGAATCAATACCTGAACCGGTTAAACAAGACGATGCCTATCCAACTGGTGTGACAACGACACAATTAAATATCCGTACCGGACCTGGACTGAAATACAGCAAGCTTGGTACCTTTAATGCTGGTGATAAACTCATCATTCTGACCGAACAAAAAGACTGGTTTCAAGTCAGGGGAATGATCGATGATCAAGCTGTGATAGGCTGGGTTTATCAACGTTACGTGCTACGCACCGATTAAAGAATCACAATCTATTTCCAGAATTAATATAAAGGTTCCACAGGTTTAACATGAGCATTTTATCTGCCCAACAGTTATCAAAACATTTTGGTGATCGCCAAGTTGTAAAAAACATATCATTGGAAGTAAACAGCGGTGAAATCGTTGGTTTATTAGGCCCTAACGGTGCAGGTAAAACCACCAGTTTTTATATGATTGTAGGTTTAATTCCTGTTGATAATGGTACAGTTTTCCTTGATCAGCAAGAACTGACCTACTATCCAATACATCAACGTGCTCAACTTGGAATTGGCTATTTGCCTCAGGAGGCGTCTGTATTTCGCAAACTCAGTGTGGCTGATAATATTTATGCCATTATTGAAACACGTAAAGAGCTGGATATCGAAGCCAAACAGGATCTACTTGAACGGCTATTGGCAGATTTTCATATTGATCATATACGTGATTCCTTGGGCATGTCATTATCAGGTGGTGAACGCCGCCGAGTAGAAATTGCTCGTGCTTTGGCAATGGATCCCCAATTTATCTTATTAGATGAACCATTCGCCGGTGTTGATCCTATTTCAGTTCTCGATATTCAAGGCATTATCAAAGAGCTTGCTGATCGAGGCATTGGTATTTTGATCACCGACCACAATGTCCGCGAGACATTAAATGTCTGCGAACGGGCCTATATTTTTAATGAAGGTGAAGTAATTGCAAAAGGCACACCTGAAGAAATCCTGAAAGACAAAAAAGTATTGAGCGTTTATCTTGGTAGAGATTTTCGTCTCTAACAAACAGTTACTATTTTTTCACTGGTCTTGCTCATCACCCGCAACAGCCACTCTTTCAGGAAAAAACAATCGAGGCTCAACACGAGCATCATTAAGACTAACTCCCATGTGTAAATGCGGACCTGTCACTCGACCAGTCATCCCGACTGTGCCGATCACATCTCCTTGCGCTATTGCTTGTCCTTTTTGAACGTCTATCCGATCCATGTGACAAAACATGGTGACCACTCCCTGACCATGATCAATAAAGACCGTATTGCCATTAAAAAAATAGTCTCCTGTCTCCCTGATCACGCCACCAGCTGGAGCATGAATTGCAGTGCCCTTTGGCGCAGCAATATCCATCCCACTATGCGGTTTTCGTGGCTGACCATTGAATACCCGTCTACGCCCAAATAGACCACTAACCCTACCTTCAATCGGCCATGCAAAGCTCAATGGCACATTTTCCTGCTCCGTCCAATAGCGTAATGCAGATTTAATTTCAGCTGTTTCCGCGCTAATCCGTTTCATATCGAGCTTGGTGGGGCTCACCTTACGTTTATCTTTGATAGTGATGTGCTGGGTTGGATAAGATTTATCTGCAATCTCAAATGACACTTTTTGGGTTTTTCCTGCCGATGTCATGACCAGACTATGTTTGCCGGCCTTAGCAGCCAGTGGAATGCCCACAACTGCCATCCATTGTTGCTGCTGTTTAACTACAGTAACACGTCGATTATTGTATTTTACTAGCGGTTTTTTTGTCGCAGTGGCATCACTAACAAGAGGTACTATCACGACCCCTCCGGGTACTGCTGACTGCCGAGGTAACGTCATGGCTGATACGGAAAAACTCATTAACAAGCCAAGTGCTAGTAATACTCTAATCATGTTTTATCTCTTTTATCTGGCATGTTAACTGTCCTTGTTGTAATCGAACATTAATATGCTGTCCCGCTTCAACCTCATCAACATGACGTAATACCTGTCCGGTACTCGCTATGGTGGTAATGCTATAACCACGCTCCAATGTACTTAAGGGACTCACCGCTGCCAACGTACGCATTTGCTGACTTAAATTTGCTTTATGTTTTTGCAATAATTGCTTCATTGAGTTGTGAAGTTGATGCTGTAATTGTTTCAAATTGTCTTGCTGACTTTTCACTGCCGGTAAAGGGGATGTTAACTGCAATCGTTGATTGATGGCCTGATAGTGAAAGTAAGCCTGAGCTAATTTCTGTTTAATGCTTTGCTGCAATCGGACACGTAGATTTATCACCTTGTGTTGCTGAGCTTCAATCTTTGCTTGCGGATGCTTTAACCTTATCGACCAATAATCCAGTCGCTGACGTTTGTGATTCAGTGTTTGTGACCAGCTACGATGTAATTGCTGTTCTAGCCTATCCAGCCTTTGCATCTGTTGGCTGATCATTGTTTGTGGTTGTGGTAATCGCTGTTGCAAATGTCGTATATGACGACTGTCATTGTGTAAACGATGGGTCATCAACAAGGTTAATCGTCGGCAATGGCTTTGCAATTTAGCTAACCATTGCATTGAATCTGGCACCGCTATTTCTGCTGCCGCCGAAGGCGTAGGTGCACGTACATCAGCCACAAAATCGGCAATGGTAAAATCCACTTCATGGCCGACCGCACTTATTATTGGTGTTTCACATGTAAAAATTGCTCTTGCCACCAGCTCATCATTAAAACTCCATAAGTCTTCTAATGAGCCACCACCACGACCAATAATTAAAACATCACATTCCTGACGCTGATCAGCCAAAGCAATAGCTTCAGCAATCTGTTTCGCTGAACCATTACCTTGTACCGCAACCGGATACAAAATAACGTTGGCAGCAGGAAAACGTCGATTCAATACCGTTAAAATATCATGCACTGCTGCCCCATCTGGTGAAGACACAATACCAATACATCGAGGCAATACCGGTAATTCTTTTTTATGCGCCTGATCAAACAAACCTTCTTCACCAAGGCGATGTTTTAATGCTTCATAAGCACGTTGCAATGCTCCGCTACCCGCCTCTTCCATGTGTTCAACTACTAGCTGAAATTCACCACGTCCTTCATACAGTGTCACCCGGACGCGCAACAATATCTGCATACCGTTTTCTGGTTTAAAGCGTAACTGGCGATTACGGTTGCGAAACATCGCACACCGTACCTGTGCGGCTTCATCTTTAAGCGTGAAATAAATATGCCCTGATGCAGGCATGGCAAGATTGGATATTTCACCTTCCACCCACACCAACGGAAATGAGCCTTCTAGCGCAACACGGGCTTCACGCACCAGTCGCGATACGGCATAAACATCTTTGACTGCGCGTGTTGCTAGTGTTGTGCTGTTATCTAATGAATCAAGTGATGCCATAAACCCTAAGGTTCCTGATATAATACGCCGATCATATTACAGTAATTTCAGGATCCTGCCCCATGAGAATTGCTCAAGAAGCGCTTACCTTTGACGACGTCTTGTTACTTCCTGCCTATTCAAACGTGCTACCACGGGATGTCAATCTGTCAACCAAACTGACTCGTGACATCACTATAAATATCCCACTGCTCTCTGCCGCAATGGACACGGTTACCGAAAGCCGTTTAGCCATCGCAATGGCACAAGAAGGTGGTTTAGGGATTTTACACAAAAACATGACCATTGAAGAACAGGCCAATGAAGTTCGCAAGGTCAAAAAATTTGAAAGCGGCGTCGTACGTGACCCTATTACTGTCAGCCCAACATCAACCATTGGCGAAGTTGTTGAACTGACCAGTGCCAATCATATTTCGGGGGTTCCTGTAGTTGATGGCCATGATCTGGTTGGTATTGTCACCAGTCGCGATTTACGTTTTGAGACCCGCTTTGACAACCTTGTGTCATCAATTATGACGCCAAAAGACAAGCTGATTACTGTAAAAGAAAATGCCGATCGTAAAGAAGTATTAAATTTGCTACACACAAATCGTATTGAAAAAGTGTTGGTTGTAGATGATGATTTTCATCTGACAGGGATGATCACTGTCAAAGATATTCAAAAATCGTCAGAACACCCGCTGGCATCTAAAGATGATCAAGGCCGTTTACGTGTTGGTGCCGCTACTGGTATTGGACCTGAAAGTCAGGCTCGAGTTGATGCTTTGGTTAACGCCGGTATTGATGTCATTGTGGTTGATACCGCTCATGGTCATTCTCAAGGTGTGTTGGATCAAGTCCGCTGGGTGAAAGATAAATACCCTGAAGTACAGGTCATCGGCGGCAATATCGCGACTGGTGAAGCGGCAACAGCCCTTGTCGAAGCTGGTGCAGATGCCGTTAAAGTGGGTATTGGTCCAGGCTCTATCTGTACAACTCGTATTGTTGCCGGTGTTGGTGCCCCACAAATCAGTGCCATCAGTAATGTTGCCATCGCTCTGGAAGGAACTGGAGTTCCTATTATCGCTGATGGTGGAATTCGCTATTCAGGTGACCTTGCCAAAGCTCTGGCGGCAGGCGCACACAGCGTTATGCTTGGTGGTATGTTTGCCGGTACAGAAGAAGCACCAGGGGAAGTTGAATTATTCCAAGGACGTGCTTATAAATCTTATCGAGGCATGGGTTCATTAGGCGCTATGCAACAAAAGCAGGGGTCAAGTGACCGTTATTTCCAGGAATCAAGTGAAGCCGACAAACTAGTTCCAGAAGGCATTGAAGGTCGTGTGCCATTCAAAGGGCACCTTGGGCCTGTTATTCATCAATTACTCGGTGGTGTTCGTGCCAGTATGGGATACACCGGCTCTGCAACCATTGAAGATATGCGTACCAAGCCTGAGTTTGTACGTGTGACATCTGCAGGTATGAGTGAAAGTCACGTACACGATGTCACCATCACCAAAGAAGCACCTAACTACCGTGTTAGTTAACTCGATTATTAGGTAATTTTATAACCCGCGCGGTTATATACTGCGCTGGTCTTACCTTCTTTAACTAGAGAACCTTATGAGCAACGACATTCACGACCACCGAATTCTTATTCTTGATTTTGGCTCACAATACACACAGCTTATCGCCCGCCGAATTCGCGAAGCTGGCGTTTACTGTGAATTACGTGATCCTGAAATCAGTGAAGCTGAACTTCGTGAATTTGCACCTAAAGGTATTATCCTATCGGGCGGCCCTGATTCAACAATCGGAGAAGCAGCTCCCGTTGCACCACAAGCAGTTTTTGAATTAGGCATACCCGTATTAGGGATCTGCTATGGCATGCAAACCATGGCAATGCAGTTGGGTGGCCAGGTTGAATCTTCTGCGCATCGTGAATTTGGTTATGCTCAAGTCCGTGCCCGAGGTCATTCTGCCTTACTGCGTGATATTGAAGACCATACTTCTGATGAAGGTTTTGGCCTACTTGATGTCTGGATGAGTCATGGCGATCGTGTTGCTAAACTACCTGAGGGTTTCCATGTTATCGCCAGCACTGACAGTGCACCTTTTGCAGGCATGGCAGATGAAGGTAGAAAATTCTATGGCGTACAGTTCCATCCTGAAGTTACGCATACTGTACAAGGCCAACGCATCATTGAGCGCTTCCTGACCGAAATATGTGGTTGTGACACCTTATGGACATCGGCTCATATTATTGAAGACAGCATCAACACTATTCGTGAACAAGTAGGTAGTGATGATGTGTTGCTGGGACTTTCGGGCGGTGTAGATTCATCAGTTGTGGCGGCCTTATTGCACAAAGCTATCGGTGAACAACTGACTTGTGTATTTGTAGATAATGGTCTACTTCGAGAAAACGAAGGCGATCAGGTTATGGCCATGTTCGCCAAACACATGGGTATTAAAGTCATTCGTGTTGATGCAGAACAGCGTTTCCTGAATGAACTGGCGAGTGAAAATGATCCAGAAGCAAAACGTCGCATTATTGGTCGTGTTTTTGTTGATGTATTTGAGGAAGAATCCAAAAATCTGTCCAATGTAAAATGGCTGGCCCAAGGCACTATTTACCCTGATGTTATTGAGTCTGCTGCGGCTAAAACTGGTAAAGCTCAAGTTATCAAAACCCACCACAATGTCGGTGGTCTGCCAGACTATATGACACTCAAACTTCTTGAACCCTTACGCGAATTATTTAAAGATGAAGTGCGTAAACTGGGTGTAGAACTCGGTCTGCCGCGTGATATGGTTTATCGTCATCCCTTCCCGGGACCCGGTCTTGGCGTTCGCATTCTAGGCGAAGTGAAAAAAGAATATGCCGACTTGTTACGTAAAGCCGACAAAATTTTTATCGACGAATTATACAATCATGATTTATATGACAAGACTAGTCAGGCCTTTGCCGTATTTCTACCTGTAAAATCAGTGGGTGTCATGGGTGATGGTCGTCGTTATGACTATGTAGTTTCACTACGAGCAGTAGAAACTATCGACTTTATGACGGCACGTTGGGCACATTTACCCTATGATTTTCTTGGATTAGTATCTAATCGTATCATCAACGAAGTCGAAGGTATTTCTCGCGTCACCTACGATATTTCAGGAAAACCACCGGCCACCATTGAGTGGGAGTAAACGGATAAAACAAAAGGTTCTGTCTGAGAACCTTTTGTTATTTTTCTGTTCCTAACAACCAATCCCAGAACCGCTCAAACAAAGTGTCTTCATCATGAGGGTTAAAGGGATCAGCTTCTAAGTCCATATTATCAGCCATATCATGGCCTTCATGCGTTTCTTGCTTTGGCATAATGAGACCAAGTTTATTCTGTGCAAAATAGTTTCCATTATCCGCCGCTCTTCGATACCATTCATATGCTTCATTGGCATCTTTATTCAACCCACCCAAACCGTATTCGTACATAATGCCCAAGCCATATTGAGCTAGGTCATTATCCTGATCAGCAGATTTCCTGTACCAATCTACTGCCTTGCGTTCATCCTTATCGGCACCCTGTCCACTGCTATACATATTTGCAACTATATATTGAGCATCAGCATCGCCTTGTTCGGCGACTGCCATACAGTTTATGAAATTTTGTTCTGCAGCCAGCTCTTCCACATAACACTCTGCCCAGATAGATTGGCTACAAAAAACGATAATAAGAAAAAGTACTTGTCTCATCTCAATTCCAATATTGATAATTAACAAAACTTCGAAACTTAATCTTACTCTATAATTAAGATAAAAATACAATCACAGCATTTGATGGGATATGAGTAGCACACAGTTACACCTTTTAATAAGTGGTGAAGTACAAGGTGTCGGATATCGAGCCTCCGCCTATCAGCATGCCTCGCAGTTAGGTGTTACTGGCTGGGTCAGAAACCTCTCTAATGGCTGTGTTGAAATAGTTGCCGAAGGTGAACAACAACAGTTAATGCTATTCTCTGACTGGTGCAGGAAAGGGCCTATTTATGCAAATGTCAGTGATGTTACTGTTGAACACCTGAACGCAACGGGTGATTATAAAGAATTTACTATTCGATAAATATATAAAGGGTTGTAGTTATGGCTGAAAAGTATTTTGGTTGGCAAAGTTTTACTATTCGTCTAGGTTTTGCATTGCTGTTAGTCTATGCAACCTATAATCCCAGTGGATATAGCTTTTACCACTGGACTAAAGAAGTCTTGTTTAGCAGTTCAGCCAAATTATCACCTGTCTTTGCAATGTCAGCCGTCGTATTATTAATCGGTTGGACAGTCTATATTCGCGCTACACTAAGATCACTTGGGCCTTTTGGTTTAACACTGGCATTCTCCTTTTTTGCCATTATTATCTGGTGGCTTGTTGATATCGGTTTACTTGGCATTGATAGCGTGTCCATCATTTCATACATTGTCTTGTTTTTAATGGCGGCCATACTTGCCACGGGTATGTCCTGGTCACATATTCGCCGAAGAATGTCAGGTCAGGCCGATGTTGATGAAATTGAAGAATGATACACATGACTGATAACACCTTACATTGTATTACGCTTTGTCTAGCCAAAGATTTTGACTTCAACGCCTTAAGTCAGGAATTATTAGCTAGTCGGCGAGCGGTATTATTCAAGGATGTGCTGATGATTGACCACAATCAAGCATATTCCATGATATTTCCTTATGGTGTCGTTGTGCACTGGAACGTAGAACTGGATGAACGGCGTAAGTTACAAACTCAACTATGTGAATTTGCCATAGATCTTCATGACGATATTCAGGAAGATAGTTTTCGTTACAAAGTAAACGCTCAACAACATCGCATACAGTTTGACACTATTGAGATGGAATCAGACGAAGATAAAAAAAATCTGGTTGCGGTTTCACATGCGATGGCACAATCAATAAAACTCGCTTCATTTGAAAGGAAAACACAGCAAACCATTGAAAAAACCAAGCATCTACCTGAGTCATTAGCGAATACCGGACGTATTAATTTATCAAAAAAAGCGTTGGCCAAAATTCGCGGTCAATTATTTCTGGCTAACAGCGACATCATTCTTAAATTTGATTTGCTGGATGTTCCTGAATTTTTTTGGGAACACCCTGAATACCAGGCTTTATATCTGCAAATGTCCAATTATCTCGAATTAAGTCAACGCACTAACGTATTATCAAAAAAACTAGATACCATTCATACACTGCTAGAAATGCTAGCCGATGAACAAAAGCATCACCACTCATCAACATTGGAATGGATCATTATCATCCTAATTGCGGTTGAAATTATAATTACTTTGATTGAAAAATTAGTGTGACATTCTGTTGTTCGCTCGCTATAAGCAAATAGCTCGCAAATATTAATTTATTGGATTAATATCTGACTAAAGCTATCGGTTATTAGTTGAAGAATTGATTTTGTCACATCAATTTATGTATAAGTTTGCGAGTTACTGCCATGAACAACACTGACTACCAGCCTATACTTGATAATATTCCAGACATAGCCTGGTTTGTTGATGTGTCCGGTGTTTTTGTGACTGTAAACAAGGCTTTTTTAGATCTGTACCATTGCACTCCAGAGCAAATAATCGGCAAGACCTATTATGATTTTCTTGATCCCAAGACCGCTGCTCGCTATGTGAAAGAAGACGATGAAGTTGTCGAATCAAAACAAAAAAAAGTTCTGGAATGTAATATTGAAATTAGTGTTGATGGCTGGTTAGAAACACAATGGATTGAAACCATTTTAATGCCTGCTTTTGACCCTGAAGATCCTGAAACATGTATAGGCGTTGTTGGTATCGGTCGAGATGTTTCTGAACGTAAATCCAAAATACGTCTGCTTCAAGAGCAACAGGAATGGTTAAAACTCTATTTTGAACTACCTCTTATTGGTATGGCTACTATCAAAGAGGATCAATACTGGCTTGATATCAATCAGAAGTTTTGCTCCATTTTGGGTTACTCACGAGACGAGTTACAAGAACTTAAATTATCAGATCTGGTTGTCAAAAAACATCAAGAAAAACTGTTAACTGCATTAAAAGACATCACCGACTTTTCAACAGAGCATACTGAAGTAGAATTAGAAATGACACATCAAGATAGTCATATAATTTTTGTTCATATGGTTATTCATTGTATGCGTCTTGAGAATGAACATAACCTCGTTATCATGATGGATGATATTTCAGAGCGAAAACAAGCGGAACAGAATTTACATCTGGCGAATAAAGTCATCAACTCTTCCACAGAAGCAATAATGATAACTGACCACAAAAGCGATATTGTCCGGGTCAATTCAGCATTTTGTCATTTAACTGGTTATGAAGAAAACGAAGTACTAGGAAGAAATCCAAGACTATTACAGTCAGGTCGTAATACCAAACAGTTTTATCAGGATATGTGGGAAAGCATAACGGACACAGGACACTGGGAAGGTGAAATATGGGATCGTCGAAAAGATGGAACAACCTATCCTAAATGGATGAATATCAGTTCGATCGCTCGTTCGGGTACTCATGAAGTCACTCATTATGTAGCCATGTTTTCTGATATGTCTGAGCGTAAAAAAACAGAAAACCAGATCCGGTATCTGGCCTACCATGATTCATTAACAGGCTTACCTAACAGAACATTTATGGAAGAACGCCTGATCCGCGCAATCATTGATGCGGAAGTAGAGAAAACACACATAGCATTAATACAGCTCGATCTCGACAACTTCAAAACCATCAATGACAGTATGGGACATTATATAGGTGACCAGTTATTAAAAGAGGTGGGACAACGCTTAGAAGATAATTTCCGTGACACCGATATTGTCGCCAGACTGGGTGGCGATGAATTTCTTATTATGCTTGATAAGCTGAATGATACAAAAAATATTAAACAACTTGCGGAGAATTTATTAAAAGCCTTTGAAGAACAATTTAAAGTACTTAATTACACCATGCACATTACACCTAGTGTTGGAATTGTCACCTATCCACAAGATGGTGAAAATCATGAAACACTACTACAAAATGTTGATACTGCCATGTTTCGAGCGAAAAAGAACGGTCGAAACCAGTTCGTTTTCTTTACAAAGGATATGACAAAAGAGGTATTAAAACGTATCACTCTTGAATATCAGTTACGCCTTGCCATGGAAAGTAATGAATTGTCAGTATATTACCAGCCCCAAATTGATTTACTTCAAGAAAAAATAATCGGTGTTGAAGCTCTTATTCGCTGGAAAAGACATGATACGATGATTTCACCTGTTGAATTTATTCCTGTCGCGGAAGAATCTGGCTTGATTACATCGATTGGTGAATGGGTTTTAGAACGAGCCTGTCATGACTGCAAATCATGGCATGACAAAGGCTACCCAATCAAAGTTGCTGTTAATCTGGCAGCACAACAATTTGAAGCACCCTATCTGATAAATTTGGTCAAAAGAGTATTGTCGGAAACCGGTCTTCTGGCAGACGATCTTGATTTGGAAATTACTGAAGGCACATTGATGCACAATTCTAACAGTGCCATCCAGATCCTGAATGAATTAAAAGAAATGGGCGTAAAATTGTCCATTGATGACTTTGGAACGGGGTATTCATCTTTAGCTTATCTAAAGGCATTTAATGTTGATAAATTAAAAATTGACCGTTCATTTATCACCGGACTTCCTGATGATAAGGACGATGCGGCGATAACGACTACTATCATTCAACTGGCAAAAAATCTCGGTATGAAAATTATCGCTGAAGGCGCTGAAACAAAAGAACACATCGACTTTTTACGCGAGCAGAAATGCGATCAAATTCAGGGCTATTACTATGGAAAACCCATGCCAGAGAGTGAATTTTTTGATTTTTTAAGTAACTGGAATAAGTGATGGGTAATGGCTCTAAATCACCATGAAGAAAATAAAAGCTATCGAATTATGAGCACTATTTCACATGTGTTCGCTTATCGACACACTTTAATATACTCACCTTCAGCTTCACGAGTTGAACCAACTATTAATCGACATCGCCCGCTAGTAATATCACATTCCACAGAACCTGAAACTTCTATCGTTTCACCCTCTTTTGCCTGACCCACATAGGTGTGAGTATAGGACACCACTTCAGGCGTATCTTGATCATCCACACGATAATAAGCGGGAAAATCAAATGCACGATGGTCGTCAATTAAGCGAGCTTTAATAGTACGTTTTCCCTGTTTTTTATATTGACTATGGTCCTGCTCCAGCTCATTAACTAAACATACCATACCAATATCAAACTTAGTGCCCTCAATCGCTGCTTTATTAAATTTACGATGTTCATGCCATGCAAACTCATCAAAATCAAGCTCGCCTGCACGACGATGATAGTTATCGTTCATTAAAGATAAATCTAATTCATTGATTTTTTGTTCTAGTATTGCCTGACGAATTGCCTCGCGCGTTTGTTGGAAAGCTTTACGTCCATATACAACTAAATCTATATCTGAGGTCGATCGCTGCTGATTAATTAGCATTGAACCGGTCAATCCTAAAGACTCACTATTCACCCCATAGTGCATTAAAATCGGCAATAATTTATGTAACTTTTGTTCTATCTCATCGTCAGGTTCACGTCCTAACACTGAATTTAATCGCTGTTCAGGACGGTGATGTTCGACAATATCCGTGACTGGCACAGCGTGGAATGTAGTATCAAACTGCTTTGATTGATATAAATACTGTGGAGAGGACTGTTGTAATAGCTTGTTAGCTTCCGCAGTATCTACTTTTACCCAATCATTGCCATTGGGTATGTAACGCAAAAAACAACCCACTTTTTCATCATGAGGACTGTAGCTGACAACCGCAAAAATCAGTCCTTCTTTGGTTTGAATAAAATCTTTGGGTAAAAAAGGAAAGTCGGCATTTCTCATTATCGTCATCGTATGGTCTTGATCATTATCATCACCGCGGTGATTATCATAAACGCCGACACCAAAGCCACAAGCCTGTTAATGATAATGCCACCAATAATAAAGCCAGAGCATCAAGTAACCACACTCCGTATTTCCCAAAAATATGGCCATTATGCAGATCTAAGATAAAACGCTCAATGCTAATGCCTTTACCATGAAAATATTCTGCAAGCTGCTTTTCTACCGAATCCGGCATTGGTTGTGGTACGCTCCAACCAACGCCCTGTAATGAAATTTGCTCCCAGCTTTCTAATAGAAAATCACTGCGCCACATTCCACTGTGAGATTGTATGACTGGTTCACCATGAAATAACCCAATATTCTGGATCGCCGGCGGCACGCCAGCTGAAGCACCCATACGCTCTATAAACTCCCCTTCAGGGCTGAATAAAAGCAAGGCATCATCGGTTGCAAGCACAATTAAATCATCAAGAACAATACCACCCAAAAGCGGTCTATGTGCTTGGGTCACTGGTGTTGCATCAATAAAAACCTGACTACCAAATTGTGAAACAACATTTTGATCCAACAGATAAACAGCGTCTGCCTGCACATTATCCATATTGTAATATTTCAATATCCAATCCCAAGTCAGATAACGCTTATCAAGTTCAAACTCAGTCGTGTGATTAAGTAATGAGCCTGTCGTTGCCAACAGCAATGTAAATAGAGCGACGATAATTCCTAGACTGTGATAAAGACTTCGCATTCGACGGTTCATATAACATCGCTCATTCAGTAAATTCATGTAATTATAATGCCAGTCTCACCACTACTGTCATATTTGGGAGCATACTCCCCCAAATATGACGATCAAGATACCGATTATTACTCTGTGCGTGTTGAAGATTGCTGCTTTATATCAAAAGTCATACAAAATACCTGCCCATACAGTTCGCTCAATATTTGGACGAGCACCGATAGGACTGCGAGAAATAATTTCTTGTCTATCAAAGATATTGACTACCTTCACAAATACTTCAGGTCCCTTATCAAACTGATAACGGCTTATCAGATCAAACGTCGTTAAAGCATCAGTTTCATCAAATGCATTACTCGATTTATTACACCCAAGTATTGCACAAGTTTTATCAATATATTTGGCCACAACATAGTTATTCCACCCATTGCTGTGTTCAAGGCCTACCCGCAGACTAAAAATATTTTCTGGAATATTTTGTAATTTCAACCCACTTACTGTTCCAGCGTCACCAGTAGTTTCAGCTTTGGTGTAGGTATACATTAGATCAACGGGAATATAAAAACTACCTGCGGTAAACAGCGAACCTGCCTGAAACTCAAGCCCTTTAACCTCTGCCCCTCCAAGCACCGAGGAACCCGATGTTTGCCCGTTAGCACAAGGAGTAGCAAGTGAACACAGTTCGGCCTTGTTACTAAAGTCACTGTAGAAAGCGATGGCTTCAGAATAAAAGACACCATTATCAAAACGAGCACCCAACTCATAGTTGCCACTCTTTTCAGGTTCTTCACCATCCTGTGAACCACCACCAAGTGGTGTCATTCCATCATGATAACCACCTAAAACCTGCCAATTGTCGGTCAAGTCATAAGTTGCAGCAATACCGGCCAAATATTCACGGTAATCATTAGAAAGCTGTTTATCAGCTGCGGCCAGCGTTGAACGGTCGCTCGTCGCAAATTCTTTGCGACCCGTTTCTACATCTTCCACTCGTAAAGATAAATTAAGAAGCAATCTATCAGTCACTTGGTAATCATCTGTGATCCACAGACTGACAGCGTCAGCTTCTTCTTCGCGATTATTGCTCCCACTTATTTCACCGGCTTTCATGCCTTGATATACCATCTGACCACTAATTTGATCGTAGATTTCAACTGGCTGATACCGATCCATTTCATCATGATGAATGCGAGCACCTAAATTCAATTCATGATTGGCAATTTGCCAGTTAAAATTACCTTGAACACCGCGTGACTCATATTCGCGACTGTTATGTTTAAACTCCAATCCTGCCACATCAATGTTTCCATCAAGAATTCCTTGGGCAGTAGCATCACCAGCGTTAGCCTGATCGAGGAAATCTTCACCATCTCCTGACTTAAACCAATCTCGTTTATATTTATTGTGATACAGCGTCAAAGTCGAACTCAAATTATCAGTCCATTGAAAGGTATGACTCAGATTAATACCTGTGTGCTGATTGTCCATATTCTCGTTGTCGGTAAGTCCGTATCGACGATTTTCATCTCTTCTAAAATCAGCATCTGTCAGCCCCATATAAGTTTCATTTGAGGCTTCTAACGATCGCTGGAACTTAAACAGAACTTTATTTCGATCATTTTCCCAAGATAGCTTTCCTACATAATCTTCAATCTCAAAACCTGTGTCGCCATTACTACGGTCGATATCCTTAAAACCTTCATTGTTACGCTGAACGGTCTCTAACATATATCCCCATTGACCAGACTTGCCTCCATAGTTCAGATGAAGATCAGTTGATCCCTCATCACTGAGAAGAAACATGGCTCTTCCTTTATTCTTTTCAGGGATAGGCGTTGAGATCAAATTAACAACGCCACCCACTGTCTGAGGTCCGTATCGAAGAAGCGGCGCTCCTTTCAATACCTCAATAGAATGCATACGCATAGTGGTAGGAAAGTAATATGCAGCAGGATTAGAATAGGGTGCCGGTGCTATCAAAACACCATCTTCCATCAGCGTAATATTCTGACTTCGTCCTGGTGCCGCAGCTCGAATACCAATGTTTGGGCGCAAACCAAGTCCATCTTCCTCCTGAATATAGACTCCAGACACTGTTTTCAACACCTGATTAATATCTGTTGTCGCCTCAAGAGTTAGCTGCTGGTTATCGACAACTGCAGCAGAACTCGGTAATTCTCTAGCAGCTTCACGATCACCAATAACCGTCACTGCACCCAATATTGCAGTGTTTTCATCAGCTACGGCAGCATTCATTACCAATCCAGCTGACATCACAGTAATCATGCTACTTGCTAACACTGTACGTTTAAAATTCATTGTTTATCTCCACACCATTTTTTTATAATGTGAAGTATATATATATGCAAAGCTAAATGCAAACGTTTCTCATTTAGATTTGGTTTTTACATTGTTAATGATTAGACGAACTACTGACATCCAATGAATGTGGCGTTAGATTCAACAGACTAAAACTTAATCTCGTGACCCATGCTTCTTTTTCTTACGAGCTTCTTTTTTAGCTGCTTTCTCGGCACGAATTTCTGCCATTTCTACCAGTTCTCGTTCCATCATTTCAGGTGTTTCTAATGTAATTCTCCCAATAGTACTCGAACGGAATTCAGTTAATAAAATCTTCGCTGCCCGCTCTAAATCGACCATGCCACCAGCACGCAAACACCCTCGTTTAGCACCGATCATCTCCAATAATGACAGTTCATCCTGAGGCAATTGATCAAGCTGGTATCGCTCAATTAATAATTCAGGGTAGGCTCGCCGAAAATAATCAACGGCATACAATGCAATATCATCATTGCTGATCGCTGTTTCTTTAATCGCCCCCGTTATCGCTAACCGATAACCACCGTGACGATTTTCCAACTTAGGCCACAATACACCGGGGGTATCCAACAGCACGATACCTTGATCAAGCTTAATGCGTTGCTGCATTTTAGTGACCGCAGGTTCATTACCCGTTTTAGCAATTTGGCGACCTGCCAGATGATTAATCAAGGTTGATTTACCTACATTGGGTATCCCCATAATCATCGCTTGAATATTTTTGACACTACTTGCTTTTGCCGGCACCATTTTTCGACACAAATCCAGCAAGTCTCTTATATGCTCTGGCTGTTCAGTGGTAAGCGCGATGGTTTTTACATCTTTTTCCTGTTCCAGATAATCTTGCCATTGTTTAGTCAGTTCTGGATCAGCCAAATCACTTTTGCTTAATACCTTGATACAGGGTTTATCTCCACGTATCTCTGCCAACATTGGATTTTCACTGCTAAAAGGGATACGCGCATCAAGTACTTCGATGATCAGATCTACCTGCGGCACAATCTTCTTCATCTCTTTGCTGGCCTTATGCATATGGCCAGGGTACCAATTAATCGCAGCCACTTATTTCACCAGATCGATATGTGTTTTTTCAATAGTTATCAGTCGTTTTTTGTATAACTTACCCAAAGCCTTTTTATAGCTGGATTTACTGACTCCAAATTGCTTCGCAATTTCCTCCGGTGGGCTTTTATCAGTTAATGTTGTTGTTCCACCCTGTTTCTTGATAAATGCCAGTATTTGCTCAGATAAAGTATCTAACATTTCCCGATTAGGAAGCTGCAAACATAAATCCAGTTTTTTATCTGGCCTGACCCGTTTGATATACCCTTTTAACCGCTGACCATAAGTGAGTGGCTTGAAAACATCACTATTAAAAATAAGTCCTAATACTGAATTATTCACTACGACCCTATAACCCAGATCTGTTTGTCCAAACACTTGCAAATCAACCTGTTGCTGATCTTTATAGTAGGGTGAAGTATCGGCTAAAAACTTATCCAGCTTGCTACTAGCTGTAATTCTCTCTGATGCCGGATCAACATAAAGATAAACCATATAGGATTGCCCCACCTGCATGGGTTTTTGCTGCTCACCAAACGGCACCAATAAATCTTTCGGCAGGCCCCAATCCAGAAATGCTCCGACCTGATTCACCGCCACCACTTCAAGATAGGCACATTCACCCACCATTGCTTTGGGCGTTTCTGTAGTGGCAATAGGTAAGTCATCTGAATCTAGATAAACAAAAACCTCTAGTTGCCCTCCAACAGTAGAACCTTCTGGAACATACCGATTCGGTAATAAAATTTCACCCAGATCGCCACCGTCGAGATAAAGGCCAAAATCAACAGTTTTTATCACAGTTAAGGTATTCAGTTTGCCAAGTTCAGCCATGTTGTACTCAAATATAAAGGGTAGTGTGGTAGATTTTAACGCAATAGAAAAAATCAGTATTCAAAGATTATGAATGAGTTGATCTCCTAGTGATAAAAATAGTGGGAAATACTCGGGTATAATGCCTCGCTATTAATTCAACAAATAGAGCAAATAATGCCTAAAGCCAGTGATTTAAAACGTGGGATGGTCGTTGAGGTCAATGATGAACCTTATTCCGTTAAAGAAATTGAAGTGCGTAACCCGTCTTCCCGTGGTGCATCTACTTTATATAAAGTGCGCTTCAACCATCTTAAAACCAAACAAAAACGCGATGAAACCCTAAAAGGCGATGATTTTCTAAAAGAAGTCGATTGCGAACGAAAGCTTGTTCAATATTCTTATAAAGATGACGACAGCTACACCTTCATGAGTCTGGAGGACTATGAACAATTCACTATCAACACCAGTGATATTGCGGATGAGATCGGCTACTTAACCGAAGGCCTTGAAGGCATCGTTGCGGTGTTACTGGATGGGATTTTGATCGCGATAGAACTCCCTGCTGCGGTAGCCATGGAAATCGTCGAAACTGCCCCAGGGATTAAAGGTGCAACGGCTTCAGCCAGAACCAAACCAGCACGGCTAGCTAGTGGATTGGAAGTGCAAGTGCCTGAATATATCGAAAGCGGTGAAATAATTAAGATCAACACCGCTACTGGTAAATTCATGTCTCGTGCCTAAGCCATTACAACATAATTAATGCGTACTAGCGTCAAACATTATTTATTAATCTGCCTCGGCTGGTTTTTTGTTATTTTGGGGGCCATTGGTGCAGCCGTACCATTACTTCCTACCACGCCTTTTTTGATTTTGGCTCTAGGCTGTTTTGCAGAAAGTTCGCCACGATTTCATCGCATGTTACTCAATAACAAATGGTTTGGTCCCCCGTTGGCACAATGGGAAAAAAGCCACACCATCCGACGAAAAGTAAAACAAAAGGTGGTGGTATTAATTATCGCCACTTTTGGTATTTCTATTTGGGCTGTCTCAGGAAGGATAGAATTACAACTGATGCTGGTCTGTTTATGTTTGATCTTACTGGCCTTTGTCTGGCGACTAAAAGAATCCGAGGAATAAGATGAATATCACTGATGCTATTACCCAGCGCCATTCATGCCGTGCTTTTGTTAATAAAGCTGTAAGTCATGATCAGATAGAACGTATGTTAACTGCTGCCCGTCACGCACCATCAGGTGCCAATACGCAACCCTGGCAGGTAGCTGTAGTATCTGGCAATACTAAAAAAACGCTTCAACAAAACATCGAACACGCTTTTAATGCCGGTGAAACATCAAAACTGGATTATCAATACTATCCTGTCAGCTGGAAGGCACCGTATAAAAAACGTCGTAGCGACTGTGGGTTGCAACTGTATGCCGCTCTGGATATTACTCGAGGTGATGCCGACAGACGTCGGGCTCAATGGGCGGCCAATTACCGTTCCTTCGATGCACCAGTCATGTTGTTATTCTTTATCGATCCAATTATGGAAACAGGTTCCTACCTTGATTACGGCATGTTTTTGCAATCAATCATGTTGGCCGCTATGGAAGAAGGTCTCGCGACCTGCGCTCAGGCAGCCTTGGCGGAATATCCTCAAATAGTGAAACAAACCTTAGGTTATCCAGACGACCAGGTGTTGCTCTGTGGTATGGCAATTGGTTACGAAGATACGGATGCCGCAGTCAATCGCTACCGCACACCACGTGAAGACGTATCAGTCTTTACCCAGTTCTTTGATTAATATTAAAACTTTAAATTTTTACCGGACAACACCATGACAATTGATGCATTTTTAGAAAAACTATCTCAACAGCCAGATAGCATTGAATTTAGCGATACCATGGCGGTGATTGAAGGCAATTATAGTTTCACACCAACAGAATTTCGTAATGGCGACACAATTAATGAAGCTAACCAAAATAATGGCTCGTGCAAAATTTTTGCTTTTGGACAGCTAAATGATTTGTCAGAACAACAAACATTGGCCTGTTTTGGCGGTTATTACCGAGATGATGTATTAGGCAATCCTGAAGGTGACGATCATCAAAACATTCGCAACTTTATCAAAACAGGTTGGGCAGGCATCCAGTTTTCTGGTGAGGCTCTAACAAAAAACTAATTATAGGGTTACAGGTCGGCTAACTAGCCGACCTACCCCATCAATTAATTACAGTAGTACCCGTTCGATACCGCCATCTTTGATATTTTCGATAAATTTCGGCTGCCAGTTTTCACCCAATACATGATTGGCAACTTCAACCACGATGTAGTCCGTTTCAATACCCGTGTCTTCACTGTAACGTGACAAACCCTGTTGGCAGGCCGGACATGAAGTCAGCATTTTCACATTGCCCTTCACAGCCTTGTCTTCACCTGTTAACTGTTGAATACCCTGAGTAATTTCCTCTTCTTTACGGAAACGTACCTGGGTCGCAATATCGGGTCTGGCAACGGCAAATGATCCCGCTTCACCACAACAACGATCACTCAACGTGACATCCTGCCCCAACAATTCAGCCGCAACAGTCGTTGATTGATAGGTCTTCATCGGAGTATGACATGGCTCGTGATAGAGATATTGCACCCCATCAACGCCTTCCATTTTGACGCCTTTTTCCATCAGATATTCATGAATATCCAATAAGCGACAACCTGGGAAAATAGCCTCAAACTGATATTTCATTAACTGATCCATACAGGTCCCACAAGACACAATAACGGTCTTAATATCCATATAGTTCAACGTGTTAGCCAAACGATGGAACAATACCTGATTGGCTGTTGAAATGGCCTGCCCCTTAACGCTATCGCCACTGGATGTCTGAGGATAACCACAACACAAGTATCCAGGGGGTAGCACTGTTTCAGCCCCCACTTCATAAAGCATGGCCAATGTTGCCAGACCCACCTGACTGAACAGACGCTCAGAACCACAACCCGGGAAATAAAACACAGCATCAGAGTCATCATTGATCTTGCTGACATCTCGCAAGATAGGAACCATCTTGTCATCTTCAACACCGAGCATCGCCCGCGTGGTTTGTGAAGGCAGCCCTGCTGGCATCGGTTTTTTCATAAAGTGAACAATCTGTTCACGAATCGGCGTCTTGCCCGTCGTCGGTAATGGTCGTTTTTTCTTGCTACCCAATAAACCAAGCGTTTTTCCCAGAGCATGGGCAAAACGCTGCGCTTTGTAGCCCCATTCAATCATGCCTTTACGCATCAGTTTAATAGTCAATGGATCAGTCGCATTCAAATAGGCCATTGATGTCCAGGTACCGATATTAGGATGACGCTTACCCTGGTTTTTCAGAATTGAACGTAATTTTACGGTCACATCACCAAAATCAATATTGACCGGACACGGCGTCAAGCAACGATGACAAACCGTACAGTGATCGGCCACATCATTCATTTCTTCAAAGTGACGAACCGAAATACCACGACGAGTCTGTTCTTCATATAAGAAGGCTTCCAGAATCAAGCCGGTTGCCAGTATCTTGTTACGCGGTGAATACAGTAAATTAGCGCGTGGTACATGAGTCGTACACACAGGTTTACATTTGCCACAACGTAGACAATCTTTGATGTCGTTATTGAGATCGCCCAACTCACTGGCTTCCAGAATCAATGCCTCTTGTTGTAACAATTGCATTGATGGCGTGTACGCATTTTCTAAACCAGATCCTGCCAGCAATTTGCCAGCATTAAAGTGGCCATTTGGATCTACCTGCTGTTTATAACCTGCAAAGGCATCAATGGTCGGCTTGTCCAGATACTGCATTTTGGTCAAACCAATACCATGCTCACCAGAAATCACTCCACCTAACCGTTCAGCCAGTTCCATCACTTCATCAACAATGCGTTCTGCTTCATGCATCATTGCATAATCATTTGAATTTACTGGAATATTAGTATGAACATTTCCATCACCGGCGTGCATATGTGTAGCAGCAAATAGTCGGCTGGATCGATGTTCCTTATGAATCTCATCCAGTTTATTTCTCAATGCTGCCAAATCCTGGCCTTGGAATAATTCTTTTAGCGGTTTTTCGATTTCTTGACGGTATGAGATTCGCAAATCGCGTCGTTGCAACACATCAAATAAGGTATCACCATCAGCTAGATTAGCTTTGACTTCATCAGACACTAAGTCCAACTTGTCCTTCGCAGGCGTGGAGAAGTTATTTAATACATCATTCCAGCGTGTACGAACCTCATCAATGTGTTTGCATGCTGCATCCAATTTTGTCTGAATGATCGCATTATTTTCAGCACTTTGATCGTGATCCTGTTTATGTATCTTTAACTCTTTTGGTTGATTTGAGAGATAGGCGCATACCGCATCGGCCATCTGTAATTTGTTACGAGTAGACTGAACAATATTGATTTTCTCAATACCGTCGTTGTATTCCGACAGGCGATCCAACGGAATAACCACATCTTCATTAATCTTGAATGCATTCGTATGTTTGGCAATGGCAGCTGTTCTAGCTCGGTCTGCCCAAAAGCGTTGACGAGCCTCAGGACTAACCGCAATAAAACCCTCACCATCACGTGCATTGGCTAAATGGACAATTTCGCTACAGGCTGCAGCCACAGCATCTTCATCATCACCGGCAACATCAATCAACAACACCATTTTTGGCAAGACTGAACGGGGTGCTTTGGTAGTGTAATCAACTGCACGAACATAGCGCTCATCAAGATGTTCCATTCCTGCCAACAGCACCTTAGGGTTATTGTCCAAGGTGTCTTTGGTTTCAACGATAGCAGGTACCGCCTTACTTAAATCATTACCGAAAAATTCAAGACAGACAGTACGAGTAAATTGCGACATACGGTGCAACACGAATACCGCTGATGTGATAAGACCGTCGCAGCCTTCTTTTTGTACACCCGGCAATCCACCCAAAAACTTATTGGTGACATCTTTACCCAAACCAGTTTTACGTAATTCTGCTGCTGGAATAACAATATGTTCAGCTTCGCCTATCGGTGTTTTACCATCTGGCTGATAACGTGTAACCCTAAATTCAGCAGTTTCGACATCATGGATCTTGCTGAGATTATGATTAAGACGTTCAACCTCCAACCACTGTGAATCAGGCGTCACCATCCGCCATGAGACCAGATTGTCCAATGTTGTTCCCCACATCACGGCTTTTTTACCGCCGGCATTCATGGCAACGTTACCACCAATGGTTGATGCATCTTGTGATGTTGGATCAACCGCAAACACTAAACCATGTTTACCCGCCAAATCGGATACTCGACGTGTTACCACCCCAGCTTCTGCTCGCACAGTAGGTACTTCACCTTCCCGTCCCGGTAAAGTACGATAAATAACCTCTCCCAAACCTTCCAGTTTTTCAGTATTAATTACAATACTTTCAGCTGTTAGCGGAATTGCACCACCGGTATAACCTGTACCACCCCCACGAGGAATAACCGTTAACCCTAACTCTATAGATGCAGCAACAACCGCCGCCATTTCCTGTTCACTGTCCGGTGTTGCAACGACTAAGGGATATTCAACCCGCCAATCGGTTGCGTCGGTAACGTGAGAAACCCGTGCCAGCCCATCAGACTGTATATTGTGTTTTTTAGTGGCTTTAGCCAGACGACGCATAACCCCTCGTCGTCGTTCGGCAATGCTCAATAAATTGCGTTCAAACTTGCTTACCGCTTCTCGAGCATTCGACTCAAGTTCTAAAGCCAGTTGATTGTCATTTTTCTGGGCACGTTCACGAACCTGATCCAAGCGGTGATGAAGGGCATGACGCAAAGAATCCCAGCGTTTACGGTTTTCAACCAGATCATCCTGAATAAACGGGTTACGAGAAATAACCCACATATCTCCCAGAACTTCAAACAACATCTTAGCCGAGCGCCCAGTCTTACGCTGGCCTCGTAGTTGCTGCAGAATATCCCACATGGATTCACCCAAAAATCGAATGACGATTTCACGGTCAGAAAAAGAGGTATAGTTATAAGGTATTTCGCGAATTCGATTTGGCATGTTTGGCTAGAAAAATCGTTCCAATGAAAAAAATCTCGTAAATATTATCATGAAGCTACAATATAATATGCCCATTAAACACAAGCCATTTGCCCTTTTAACTCTAATTAAGACCTAATAATGGACCTTATTCAAATATTTGCACTTGCCGTTTTGCAAGGCCTGACCGAGTTTCTACCCATATCAAGCTCGGCGCACCTCATATTGCTACCTATTATTAGTGGTTGGCAAGATCAAGGGCTGGCATTTGACGTTGCCGTCCATGTTGGCACCTTATCTGCGGTCGTTTTCTACTTCCGTCATACTTTATATACCTTATTGATAGATTGGTCCCAGTCGCTACAGCAACGTCGGCTTATAGGTGACAGTAAACTAGCATGGGCGGTACTGTTTGGCACCATTCCAGTGGGTTTGGCAGGCTTAGTTTTTAACGATGTTATCGAACAATCACTACGCAGCCCTTTAGTGATTGCTACTACCACCATTATCTTTGGTTTATTACTCGGCTGGGCGGACTGGCAAGGCAAACAACAACGTAATGAACATCAACTGACATGGCAGGACGTATTAATAGTTGGTATAGCTCAGGCTATTGCCTTGATTCCCGGCACATCCCGTTCGGGAATCACTATGACAGCCGGTTTAATACTAGGATTGAGTCGTAATGCCGCCGCACGATTCTCATTTTTATTATCCATTCCAGTGATCTTTCTTGCCGGGGGATTAAAAACCATTGAACTCATCCAGGCAGATGCCAGCACAGACTGGTTTGCCATGATCACCGGCGCAAGCTTATCTGCAATCAGTGCTTATATTTGTATTCACCTGTTTTTGAAACTACTTGATCGGATCGGCATGTGGCCTTTTGTTATCTATCGTCTTTTATTAGGTGCTATACTTCTCATTCTATTTATCTAGGCAATACAGTTGACAGCCTTCACTTTGGCTAGTAACATTCCCCCTCTTTATTTAGGACCGCCTGCGTAATTTTTTCAGGAGCAACTCGCGGAATGAAAACAACCACATTAAGTGCAAAACCAGCTGAAGTTCGTCGTGACTGGTTCGTCGTTGATGCCAACGGCAAAACATTAGGCCGTATGGCTACAGAAATCGCGCGTCGTTTGCGTGGTAAGCACAAAACTATTTACACCCCTCACGTTGATACAGGCGATTACATCGTTGTTATCAATGCAGAGAAGTTACGTGTAACTGGTAACAAATTAAAAGATAAGATGTACTATCACCACACAGGTCACATCGGTGGTATCAAATCTATCTCACTAGAAAAGCAACTTGATAAAGCACCAGATCGCGTTATCAAATCAGCCGTAAAAGGCATGTTGCCAAAGAATTCATTGGGTCGCACCATGTTCAGCAAACTGAAAGTTTACGCTGGTGAAGATCACCCACATACAGCTCAACAGCCTAAAGTGCTGGAAATCTAAACGGATATCATCATGGCAGATACATACTACGCTACAGGTCGTCGCAAAAGCTCAACAGCTCGTGTTTTTATTAAACCAGGTAGCGGCAACATCACTATCAACACACGTACTTTAGAAGATTACTTCGGTCGTGAAACTTCTCGTATGGTTGTTCGTCAACCTCTTGAACTGGTTGATATGTTAAGCAACTTCGACCTTAAAATCACCGTTCGTGGCGGTGGTAACAATGGTCAAGCTGGTGCGATTCGTCACGGTATCAGCCGTGCATTGGTCGAATACAACAGCGAATTAAAATCAGACCTGCGTAAAGCTGGCTTCATTACACGTGATGCCCGTGCAGTTGAACGTAAGAAAATTGGTTTACACAAAGCGCGTAAACGTCCACAATTCTCAAAACGTTAATCGAACAGATTATCCAATACGGCTTCGGTCGTATTACACAAAAAGGCTGTCCCATTGGGATGGCCTTTTTTGTTTGTGTCGCTATTATTCTTACTTATGAAAATGAGTACTACCAGCAGAAAGCCAATGATAAATCTAATCTAGAATTTTAGAGTTACACAGATACCCCTTATGGCTTTTTATATAACAAGCCCTTACCTTCAGGTTGGGTTTTAAATCGGCGGTGAACCCAGAGATATTGTGCAGGTGATTTTCGCACTTCCTGTTCTATCAAATCATTGATGCGTTGCGCATCCGCCAGATCATCCCCTGTTGGGTAATCACGTAGTGGTTCTCCTAAACTCAAGGTATAACTGCCATCCTTTTCACGTCGTGGCACAAAAGGTATCACTGCAGCACCACTCATTTTAACAATACGCGCTGTTGCAGGTACTGTTGCAGCCTGTACACCAAAAAATCGGGCAAACAGGCTCATTTTAGGGCCAAAATCCTGATCAGGTGCATACCAGACAACCTTATTTTTTCTTAGTGCTCTCACCATTGAACGTGGATCATCACGCAATACTATTCCCTCACTATGATGGGTTCTTGATTTCATCATTACCGCATTAAACAAAGGATTATTTAATTCTCGAAACATGACATAACAAGGCGTTTTTAACATGATCAACCTCCCGCCTAGTTCCATACTGGTAAAATGCCCTGTCAGCAGTATGACGCCTTTACCTTTGGCCAAAGCAGTATCAAGATGCTCCAAACCTTCGTATCGCACTCTTTTTTGTAAACTGGCATCACTCGCCCACCAGCTCAATGCAGTCTCAATCAGCATCATGCCCATAGTACGAAAATTATCTTTTAATAAGTCTTGTCGCTGTTGATCGGATAGTTCCGGAAAACACAGCTCAAGATTTCGACGGGCAATCTTTTTTCTGGCCGTCATAAATGGCATCATCAGCAAGGATAGTATCCTGCCGGCCCACAATTGCATTTTAGCCGGCAGGTAAATAGATAACCGCATCAGAAACAATCCTAGCCAACTAGGCCAGAAACGCGGATGTAAAAACTGCCGTTGAAAAATTTTCATAGATTCAGGAAAGGAGTCATTGATTAACAAATTGGTGCCTATGCTATCATTCCCGCTGGTTTACCGCTAAACAATCAGTGTAAAAAAGAGACTTATTTGAAAACACTTTATACCACCTTATTTATCCTCGGCCTGCCTTTTATACTCTTGCGCCTTATTTGGCGTGGAATACGCGCACCTGCTTACTGGCGACGTTGGTCAGAACGTTTTGGCGCAGGCCCAACACTGGATGACAAATCTCCAGTTATATGGATACATGCCGTTTCGGTAGGCGAAGCTGAGGCCACTCGCCCGCTGGTAAAATCATTACAAACAGAGTTTCCACACTATCAGCTACTGATCACCACCATGACACCGACAGGCAGTGAACGCGTAAAACTGCTCTATGGCGATTCAGTGACACATTGTTATTTACCTTACGACCTACCATTTGCTATCAACAAATTCCTTGATCGCGTCCATCCTCAATTCGGCATTGTGATGGAAACCGAAATTTGGCCCAATTTATTAGCTGTCTGCGAGCAACGTTCTGTTCCTCTCATACTGGCTAATGCGCGCATGTCTGAGCGTTCCGTAAAAGGCTATGCCCGCTTTCCAAAATTCACTAAAACCATTTTGAAAAGCTTTCGGGCAATTGCTGCTCAGGGTGAAGATGACAGAAAACGTTTTAAACAATTGGGGGCTGATGGCAATCATGTCCATGCCATTGGTAATTTGAAATACGAAGTAAGCCTGCCTGCCAGTTTAAAAGAACAGGCTGAAGCCATGCGCTCCATGTGGGATAGCAACCGTCCAGTATGGATTGCCGCCAGCACTCACGAAGGCGAAGAAGAAATTATCCTCAATGCGTCCCGTCAAATCCGCTCGGTGTTTCCAAACCTGTTGTTGATTATTGTTCCACGTCATCCCGAACGGTTTGATCGCGTCACTGCTCTGGCACAACGATCAGGCTTCAAAACATTGCGTCGCAGTGAAAATTTACCCTGCCCTTCGACAGTACAGGTATTGGTGGTCGATACCATGGGAGAACTTCCCCTGTTCTATGCCGCCAGTGACGTGGCTTTTATTGGTGGAAGTTTAGTGCCTCACGGCGGACATAATCTGTTGGAACCTGCCGTGTTAGGGCGTGCAATCGTCATCGGGCCCCACTTTTTTAACTTCAATGAAATCAGCAAACAGTTTCTTAAGGCAAAAGCCGCTAAAAAAGTAATCGACACCATCAGCCTAGCCGAAACGGTCATCGGTCTACTTCAAAACTCCGACCAACGTGCACAGATGGGTGAAGCCAGCCTGCAACTCATCGCCAAAAGTCAGGGTGCCAGCAAACGCCTTATTAACCTGATTCACTATTACATTACTCGCCATGTTTGATGATGAACACTGGATGTCACATGCACTGGAACTCGCCAGGCACGCCGAACAAAAAGGCGAAGTCCCTGTCGGTGCCGTCATTGTGCGTGATGGTTTATTAATGGGTGAAGGCTGGAATCAACCGATCAGTAGCCACGATCCGACTGCCCACGCCGAAATTCAGGCCCTGCGTGCCGCCAGTCAACATCTTGAGAATTACCGCCTGCCAGGCTCAACTCTTTATGTGACACTGGAACCCTGCATCATGTGTGCCGGTGCCATTGTTCACGCTCGTATCGAAAAAGTCATCTTTGCCTGTAAAGAACCTAAAACCGGTGCTGCCGGCAGTTGCTTTGATATCTTCAACAGCCCCCAGCTTAATCATCATGTCCACTGCGAACATGGTGTGCTTGCCGAACAAAGCAGTGATTTATTACGTGGTTTTTTTCGATCTCGACGTTAACACGATCACTCTATCTTTTTGTATTAACTTAAAAAAGAGACTATATTTACCTTGTACATTTATTAGATATACGCATCAGTAGTTAGCACGATTTATTCTCATCATTTAACGCTAGTCCCATTTATAAAATCGATAGGGTCAGGTTGAATTGATTTTTAAGGTACATTGCAATGAAAAGAGACAAGTCAGTGAATGTATTTGGAGAGGAATTAGTAATGTGCGGTGACAACCCCGTAACTGGTTTTTTTCGTGATGGTAAATGTAATACCTGTAGCGACGATGTCGGTTCACATACTGTCTGTATTGAAGCAACGAGAGAGTTTCTTGAATACTCCCGCTTTCGAGGCAATGATTTATCGACGCCTGTACCCGCATTTGGTTTTAAAGGATTGCGACCCGGCGATAGCTGGTGTTTATGTGCTTCACGTTGGTTAGAAGCCCATGAAAATAATATGGCTCCCAAAGTTCATCTCACCAGAACTCATATCAAAGCTTTGGACATTGTTCCACTTGAATTACTTAAGCAATATGCTGTAGATTTAAATTAAGATTAGCTTATATTGAATATATCGGAGATTAGTAACGATGAAATATATCCCTATCGCATTAGCTGGCACCTTACTGATTATGCTTACGGCCTGCTCTCCTGAAGTGGGTAGCGAACAATGGTGCACGGCAATGAAAGAAAAACCAAAAGGTGATTGGTCCGCCAATGAAGCGACTGATTTTACAAAACACTGTATTTTTTAATGTCGTTTTTCAATCAATGAAAGAGTTAGATTACGTCATATTGTGATTCATTTAATTTACATTAGCTCAGCAACAAGCTGGCCATCTGAAAACGATCTCCTCGAATTGTTGACACAGTCTCGCGCGAGAAATTTGAAACAAAATATTACCGGTTTGCTCATATATCACAACGCTACATTTATGCAGGTTTTAGAAGGTTCTGCAGAAGATGTGCATGATATTTATAACTCGATACTAAGAGACAGCAGAAATACTGGAAATGTCATTCTTGTCGAAGAGGAAATTAGCGAAAGAAACTTTCCCGACTGGAGCATGGGGTTCAAAAATTTAGAAACATGCTCACCTGAAGATATCCCTGGCTTTAATGATCTATTTAATGGAAAACTCGATAAAGAAACAGCAAACATCAACAAAGAAAAATCAGTGCGTTTAATAATGAGTTTTGCATCAAAAGCTCAAGAAGATCTAATATAAATCTACAATCTGGCTACATTATCTCGCTAGCAATATTTCTAGATATATCTAGCCAATAAGCCTTTTTCTGGCACTTTACCAACATACGGTACTTTCACCTGATGACCACTGCCCGGTGCAACTTCAATCGCTTCACCCTCTTTATCCAGCAATTTTTCCAGTGTTAATTCTACATTGCCTTCTGGCAACACTAATTCCAGTTTATCTCCGATAGAAAACTTATTTTTCACATCAATATTGAGACTTTGATTTTGCGCATCATAGCCAGTAATTTCACCCACATATTGTTGACGATCACTGCTTGAATAACCCTGAATATAATTTTGCTGTTCCTGAGTCGGATGGCGTTGATAAAAACCATCGGTATAACCACGGTTTGCCAGATTATCCAGTTTTCCGATTAGGGTCGGGTCAAATTTTCTACCTGCTAAGGCATCATCTATAGCGCGACGATAAATCTGGGCTGTTCTGGCAACGTAATAAACGGATTTAGTCCGGCCTTCTATTTTTAACGAATCAACGCCAATTTTAGTTAAACGCTCAATATGTTGGATCGCACGTAGATCTTTAGAGTTCATGATGTAAGTGCCGTGCTCATCTTCAAAGATAGGCATCAATTCACCCGGGCGATTACCCTCTTCAATCAAATAGACATCATCTGCCAGTGGATGGCGTTCCTGACTGCCACAATCAGAAAATGCATTTTGGTTGTTCATTGCATCAAAGGCTTTGAATTCAATCTTCTTGGGTGAATCATCGTTGCCATCACTGGCATGGGTTTTATAGTCCCAACGACATGAGTTGGTGCAGGAACCTTGATTTGGATCGCGATGATTAAAATAGCCTGACAATAAACAACGGCCGGAATAAGCAATGCATAAAGCGCCGTGAACAAATACTTCCAGTTCCATGTCGGGACACAGTTGGCGAATTTCTTCTATTTCATCAAGTGACAGTTCACGCGATAAAATCACCCTGCTCACACCGACTGATTGCCAAAATTTCACCGCCTGATAGTTCACGGTATTCGCCTGCACTGATAGATGAACAGGCATTTCAGGCCATCGCTCACGCACCATCATGATTAAACCAGGATCCGCCATAATCAAGGCATCTGGTTTCATCTCGATGACCGGTTCCATATCGGCCATATAGGTTTTGATTTTGGCATTGTGCGGCATTAGATTACTGGCAACAAAAAACTGTTTCCCCAGAGCATGTGCTTCTTCAATACCTTGCGCCAGGACAGGCAGTTTATGGAAGTCATTATTGCGTACACGCAGGCTGTATCTAGGTTGGCCAGCATAGACCGCATCGGCACCATAGGCATAGGCATAACGCATATGCTGCAAACTACCGGCCGGCAAAAGTAACTCTGGCGCATTCATAACAACAAGTTCCAACTTAAAAAGGGGACAGATTATAATCTATTTAGAAAAAAAACCAATAAAAACAATACTATTAGTTAAATATAAAACATATCTTAGTGCAAAAAAATCAATTTGAAGAGATAATCACTGTCCGAGAACATGCCGGAGTAATTCTTGAAATTTATTAGCTTGTTACTCATTTCATTAAGCTTTCTTATCGCATGTGGTGATGCACAACCACATCTGGAAAAAATTCGTGAACGTGGTGAATTGCTTGTTATCAGCCGCTATGGTCCCACGACCTATTATGTAAAAGGAGACACGCTAGCTGGCTTTGAATATGAGCTTGCCCAGCGGTTTGCCGACTTTCTCAATGTTCGCCTTAAAATCATTACACCTGATAATTTAGGCGATATATTGGACTTTATCGCCCAAGGGAAAGCTGACATTGCAGCAGCTGGATTAACGATTACTC
>Ga0224506_10000357_pt1 | contig 41540 bp, 37 predicted proteins | sample SF_Jan12_sed_USG_2_FD_169108 | JGI IMG/M metagenome (GOLD analysis project Ga0224506, IMG submission 169108) | Sediment microbial communities from San Francisco Bay, California, United States - SF_Jan12_sed_USGS_8_1 | ecosystem: Environmental > Aquatic > Marine > Sediment | place: USA... | reverse complement strand
ATCTGTTGACTTCTGACTTCTGACTTCTGACTTCTGACTTCTGACTTCTGACTTCTGACTTCTGACTTCTGACTTCTGACTTCTGACTTAAGACTTAAGACTTAAGACTTAAGACTTAAGACTTAAGACTTCTGACTTAAGACTTCTGACTTAAGACTTCTGACTTAAGACTTCTAACTTAAGACTTATGACTTATGACCTATGACTTAATAATCGCAGCTAAAAAAACGACGCCTCTAACAACTCCTTGGTGTAATCTTGCTGTGGATTAGCAAAAACGCGTTCCGTCTCCCCTGCTTCTACCACCTTACCATTTCTCATCACAATCATTTTGTGTGACATCGCCCGCACCACTTTCAAATCATGGCTAATAAAAATATAAGACAACTGATACTTCTGCTGCAGACTAATCAGCAATTCCAGCACCATCTTTTGCACCGATACATCCAGTGCACTGGTTGGTTCGTCCAGCAATAACAAATCCGGCTTTAGAATCAAGGCTCTTGCAATGGCGATACGCTGTCGCTGGCCACCGGAAAACTCATGCGGGTAGCGGTACAAAATATTCTCCGGCAGATCGACCTCTGCCAATATTGACAATACCTTTTGATAACGCTGCTCTGCATTCAATCCCGGCTGATGCAAGCTTAAACCTTCTGCAATAATTTGCAGGATGGTCATGCGCGGGGACAATGAAGAAAACGGATCCTGAAAAACAACCTGACAAATGCGCCGGTATGGTCGCATTTGTTTGTCGGACAATAGTGAAATATTTTCTTTGTTTAGCAGAATATCACCACTGCAGTTTTGCAGTTTAAGCAGGCTCATACCCAGCGTCGTTTTGCCCGAACCGGACTCACCGACTACCCCCAGGGTTTCACCTTTTTTAATATCCAGGCTGATATTATCCACTGCAACCAGCTCATCAACCTGGCGTTTAAAAAAGCCTTTTTTAATCGCAAAGGCAACCCGAATATTATCGGCTTCTAACAACAGCTGCTCAGTCATAACTGGTTGCACCAGTTTTTCAAGCTGACTGGATAACAGTTTTTTGCTGTAGTCATGCACCGGCGACTGAAAAACAGCCGCAGCCTCTCCGGTTTCAACAATTTCTCCCTGACACATAATGCAGACCCGGTCTGCAAAATGTTTAACCAGATTCAGATCGTGCGTGATCATCAGTATCGCCATATTAAATTCTTTTTGCAGACTGGCTAATAATTTTATAATTTGCGCCTGTATCGTAACGTCTAAGGCTGTAGTAGGTTCGTCGGCAATTAACAACCTGGGTTTACAGGCCAGGGCAATGGCGATCATCACACGCTGTCGCTGACCACCGGAGAGCATATGCGGAAAATCTTTGACCCGCTGTTGCGGATCTTCAATGCCTACTTTATGTAATAACTCAATGGCCCGCTCTAGTGCCTGTTGCGTATTCAGTGGCTGATGGATCAATAATGTCTCACAGATCTGCTCACCGATTGTAAAGACCGGGTTAAGTGATGTCATCGGCTCCTGAAAAATCATCGCCACATCGCTACCACGTAGCGCCTGACACTGACTTTCAGAAAATTCAAGGATATCTTCGCCCTGGAAATAAATATTGCCCTGATACGTTGTTGCACGCTCTTCATGTAAACGCATGATCGACATAGCGGTGACAGATTTACCGGAACCCGACTCGCCGACTATGGCCAGGGTTTCACCTTGCTTAATATCAAAGCTGATATTGTTAACAGCCAGCACCTGATAATCTGCCGCGACGAAGTTAACGCTCAGATCATTCACTTTTAATAAGCTTTCAGACATCAGGCATTCTTCCTTGTATCCAGCGCTTCACGAATCGCTTCGCCGATAAAGATCAGCAACATCAGCGTGCCAACAAGCACAATAAAGGTACTGAGTGACAACCACCAGGCGGAAATATTTTCTTTACCCTGCGATAATAATTCGCCAAGGCTTGGGGTAGAAGGCGGCACACCCAGCCCGAGAAAATCGAGACTGGTCAGTGCCAGTATGGAACCGCTGATTCTGAAAGGCAAAAAGGTAATAACAGGCGTTAAACTATTGGGCAATAAATGTCGCCACATGATTTGCACATTGGACAAGCCCAGTGCTCTGGCCGCTTTAATGTATTCCATATTGCGGCCTTTCAAGAACTCAGCGCGCACGTAGTCTGAGAGACCCATCCAGCCAAACAGTGATAATAAAATAATCAGTATCAAAACACCCGGCTGGAAAATAGATGAAAAAATAATCAGCAAGTATAACTCTGGCATTGAGCCCCAGACTTCGATGAAGCGCTGAGAATATAAATCAATACGGCCGCCAAAATAACCCTGTACTGCACCGGCTAGTATACCGATCACGATACCAATCAGCGTTAAGGCAAAAGCAAATAATACCGACAGACGAAAACCATAAATCAGCCTTGCCAGTACGTCGCGACCGCGGTCATCCGTACCTAACAGGTTCTGCGTTGATGGTGCCGCCGGATTGGGCTCGGCTGAGTCATAATTTATACTGTTATAACTGTGCGCGTTCAGCGTATTTAGAAGCCAGCCGTTTTCAGATATTATCTTGCGGATATAGTTGTCGTTATAATCCGCTTCGGTTTCAAAATCACCGCCAAAAGCCGTTTCAGGATAGGCCACAAAAACGGGGAAAAACAGCTCACCTTTATAAGAAATCATTAACGGTTTATCATTACTCAGCACTTCAGCGAACAAACTGAGCACAAGTAGCAGCGAAAAAATAACCAGGCTGTAATATCCCCGTTTGTTGGTTTTGAATCGGCGCCAGGTTCTTTGGTTAGGTGACAGGTGAAGCAGACCGTTGGTAGCAGTGGCAGCAACTTTCATGTTAGCTATCCACCGATTCAAACTGGATACGCGGATCAATCAGCACATAGCTTATATCGGCCAGTAACTTGGCAACCAGCCCAAGCAAGGTAAATAAGTACAGTGTGCCCAGCACCACCGGATAATCGCGTTTGAGTACCGACTCGTAAGACAGCAAGCCCAGCCCATCGAGTGAGAAGATGGTTTCAATTAATAAACTTCCGGTAAAAAACGCGCCGATAAAAGCCGCAGGAAAACCTGTTATTAATGGAATCATGGCATTGCGAAAAACGTGTTTATATAAAACTTTATTCTCAGACAAGCCTTTTGCTCTTGCTGTCTGCACGTATTGTTTGCGGATTTCTTCCAGAAAACTGTTTTTTGTCAGCATGGTCATCACCGCAAAGCTGCCGATCACTGTCGCAATAATGGGCAGCACCATATGCCAGAGATAATCTAATACCTTCATTGGCCACGATAGCGAAGACCAGTTATCAGATACCAGTCCACGTAACGGAAAAATATCAAAAAAGCTACCGCCTCCTAACAAAACCAGTAACGCAATACCCAGTACAAAACCTGGAATGGCATAACCGATTAATATTAATGTGCTGGTGGTGACATCAAAACGGCTGCCATCGCGCACGGCTTTGGCAATGCCGAGCGGGATACAGGTCAGGTATACGATAAAAAAAGACCAGACCCCAAGACTGATTGAGACGGGCAATTTGGACAGCACCAGCTCCATCACCGATTTATTGTGGAAATAACTATCACCCAGATCAAAGCTTAAATAATTACCCATCATGGTAAAAAAGCGCTGATAAGCCGGCTTGTCAAAGCCATAAAGTTTATTCAATTGATCGAGCTGTTCTTTTTCAAGCCCTGTTGCGCCACGGTATAAACCGGCGGTACCACTACTGGCCTCTTGTCCGCCATTCTTGCCCTGCAGCTGACTCACCAGCTGCTCAACCGGCCCGCCCGGTACAAACTGCGTGACGATAAAAGTCACCAGCATAATGCCCACAAGCGTAGGGATCATTAATAAAAGACGTTTTAGGATATAAGCGAACATAGATCAGTTAATTTTTATTATGAGTTTAATTATTTTAACCACCAGCTTTTTATCATCCAGCTTTCGGGGTCATAATAAAGCGGTAATGTTTCTGGCATGCCGAATGTGTTTCTGTAGGCAATTCGATGAATATTAATATACCAGTTTGGTACCATGTATTCGCCAAACAGCAATACCCTGTCGAGGGCACGAGTAGCAGTTACCAGATCTTTTCTGTTTTCAGTAGCAACTATTTTTTCAATCAAGGCATCCACAACAGGGTCTTTAATTCCGGCTAAATTACGAGAGCCTTTTTTATCAGCGGCTTCAGAGTAAAACATGCTGAACAGTTCGTTACCCGGTGATTGTGAAGCCGGGAAACTGGATACTACCATATCAAAATCAAATCCATCAACGCGCCGCTGGTATAACGACGCATCTACAGTGCGGTAATTAACATCAATACCCAGACGCTTCAGATTGCGTGCAAACGGCGCAATGATTCGCTCAAAGCCCTTCTGGATCAGAAGCACCTCAAAACTAAAAACCTGACCTTGGGCGTTGCTTAACTTTCCATTTTTAACTACCCAGCCCGCCTGTTTTAATAAATGTTTAGCTTCACGCAAATTTTTACGCAATGATGAAGGCTTTTTAGTCGATGGTGCTGACCATTCTGTTGTAAACAGTTCTGCCGGCAGTTTATCTCTATACTGGTTTAATAATTTCAGCTCATCCCCTGTTGGTAAACCCGTCGCTGCCAGTTCACTGTTGCTGAAAAAACTTTCACAGCGTGTATATTGATTATAAAACAGATGGCTGTTTGACCATTCGAAATCCATTGCAGAGGTGATAGCGCGGCGGACACGCTTGTCTTTAAACAGATCTCGTCGGGTGTTTAGAATAAAGCCCTGCATGCCGGCATTATTTTTATGTTTGAGTGTTTGCTTAATTATTTCTCCGCTGTCATATTTTGGCCCGTTATGATCACGAGCCCAGCGCTTTGAATGATTTTCAAAAAAGAAGTCAAACTCACCGGCTTTAAAAGCCTCTAATGCAACCGTCTGGTCTTTGTAATATTTAAGTACCACTTTGTCATAGTTATACATGCCTTTTCTGACGGCTAAATCTTTTGCCCAGTAATTTGGATTGCGTTTATAGACAATTGTTTTACCCAGATCATACGACTCAACAACATATGGCCCTGTCGCAACCGGCACAACTTCTGTTAATTTATCAAAGGAGACATTTCCCAGCCATTTTTTTGAGAACACCGGTAAATCGCCAATGATTAAATGCAACTCAGGGTTCACTTTTTTAAAGCTAAAGCGAATCCGGTACTTATCCAGTACCTTGACCTGCTTAATATCGCCGTAATAAAAACGGTATTGAGGGTGCGCTTTATCACTTAATAATAAATCAACAGAAAACTTTACATGCTCTGCTGTGACAGGCTCGCCATCAGAGAATCGTGCTTTTTTGTTAATTCTATAGGTAACAGACAGCTTGTCTTTAGCCAGTTGAATATCATCGGCCAGTAAACCATAAACACTGAAAGGTTCGTCCAGGCTTTTTTCGGTCAATGATTCAAACATCAGCAGGTTGACGGCTCCTGCGGCAATCCCTTTGAGCACAAAGGGATTAAATGAATCAAATGTGCCGAATCCTGACAAAGACAGCTGACCGCCTTTTTTAGCAGCCGGGTTTACATAATCAAAGTGCTTGAAATTATGCTGGTATTTTGGTGTATAACCCATGGCCATGGATGCACTGGCACTGGCGATGCTTAATGAGTGAAAAAGCAGGAGAGTTATCAGTGTAAGCTTGGTTAATATTTGCACAATCTGTTCCGTTTTGTTCTTTTGTGTTTATTGTTGTTCTATTTCTATAAATACCTGTTTATCTGGCAACTCTTTACCTTCAAGGTTCCCTGTCCTATCCTATCACGGTAGAATAAGTGCATCATTAAAATAGTGAAGGAGCGGCTAATGGGCTTTTTAGATGGAAAGCGTGCTTTGATTCTTGGGGTTGCCAGTAAAAAATCAATTGCCTGGGGCATTGCCGAGGCCATGCACCGGGAAGGTGCCGAGCTGGCCTTTACCTATCAAAACGAACGTATGAAAGAACGTGTGGCCAAATACGCTGGTGAACTGGGTTCGGATATCGTTATCCCCTGTAACGTCGCCGATGATAATGAGATTGAAGCGGTGTTCGAGCATCTGGACGATTACTGGGATCATTTGGACATCCTGGTGCATTCCATTGCCTTTGCGCCTAAAGAACTGCTGGAAGGCGATTACCTGGACAACCTGACACGTGAAGGTTTTAATATGGCCCACGACATCAGCTCTTACAGTCTCGCAGCACTGGCCCGTGCTGGCCGGCATATGATGCAGAACCGCGAGGATGCCAGTATCCTGACTTTGAGTTACATTGGCGCTGTGCGTACCTTTAGTGGTTACAACGTGATGGGGCTGGCGAAAGCTTCACTTGAAGCTAATGTTCGTTACCTTGCTGACAATCTGGGCCCGGACGGAATCCGGGTTAATGCGATCTCAGCAGGGCCGATTCGTACTTTAGCCGCTTCCGGCATCGGCAGCTTCAAGAAAATTCTTGATCACACCGCAAAAAATGCCCCGCTGCGCCGTAATGTTACAATTGAAGAAGTGGGTAACTCTGCGGCATTTATGACATCACCGCTAGCCCATGGCATTACCGGTGAAATTCTTTATGTCGATAGTGGTTTCAATATTGTCGGGCTAAAAGACCATGACTAAATAGCGTTTCATCTAAAGCTTAAAGACCTGAAAAAGGCAGGCTTAGCTTGCCTTTTTTATGACTGCTGAAAACGCTTTACTTAGTTAATATATTTTTTTCACCCTGAAACTTCGCTATCACCACTGCTGCACATGAATCACTGAAAACATTAACCGATGTGCGGCACATATCAAGCACCCTATCAACAGCAATTATCAGACCGACAGCCTCCATTGGTAAACCAATAGCTGCCAGTATGATAGTGATGGCCACCAGACTGGCCGACGGGATACCAGCCACACCAATTGAGGTCAATAAAGCAACCAGCACAATGGTGAACTGCTGAGCAAATGACAAATCAAGCCCATAGGCCTGTGCGATAAATATCGCCGCCACACACTCATACAATGCCGTACCATCCATATTAATGGTTGCACCCAGGGGCAAAACAAAGCTGCTGGTTTTGTTTGAAACGCCGGCATTTTTTTCCACACAATCCATCGTCACCGGCAAGGTTGCCGATGAAGAGGCCGTTGAAAATGCCGTTAATAAAGCCGGTGACATGGCTCTATGATGGCGAAAAGGGTTAGAGATACCCGCAACATATTTTAATATTAACGGCAAAGTAATCAGGCTGTGTATCAACAAAGCAGAAAAAACCGATAGCGCAAATAAGCCCAGGGTCTCGATCAAATTGAAAAATTTCTCGGGGTTTCCGGCAGGGTCAATATCTGAAACCACTTTAGCAACCAAGCCAAAAACACCCAGAGGTGCAAAACGCATCACAAGGTCTGTGATTTTCATCATGGTTTCAAAGATACCATTCCAGAAATGTTTTTGAGTGAGCGCGTGGTCATGGCTGATACCACTCATGAAATAACCGAATAATAAACTGAAAAAGATCAGCCCCAGCATCTGGCCATTGGCCGCAGCAGAGACGATATTGGTAGGTATCATGCGCAGAAAGACATCGACTATATCCCCAGCACCACGACCCTCTACTTTTTCCGAAAAGCTGCTGGTTTCAACTTGCAGTCCAATCTTATCTTTTGCAGCCTCCCCATCTAAAATACCCGGCTCAACGTAATTTACAACCAGCAGACCAACAATGATCGCCAGCAGGCTACTGAGCAGATAGAAGAGCAGTGTTCTACCACCCAGGCGACCGATATCAGGGCCGTTACCAATGCCTGCTACGCCAACAATAATAGACGAAAAAACAAGCGGCACAATCAGCATTTTCAGCGCCTGAAGAAAAAGAGTGCCGATAAAGGCGAACATTTGATTAAAGCTGACACCAAATACAGCGGCATCCTTACCTGCTATATAGCCGGCAATCACGGCCAGTAACAAAGAGAACATTATTTTCCAATGCGCATCTAAGCTTTTATATTTGCCCCACATTTGACCGGCCTTATTTTGTTATATTAATCAGCTTTTTTTTCCGGAATATATATTTCGGCATTTTCTCTGATGGCAGCAACCACGGCTGTAAATTCCTTATTTGCAAGCTGGTTATTTAACTGCGTTAACACACCGGCATCCGCTTTTGCCGGCTTATCGCTAATGTCTTTAACAGACGATACAGCAATCACAGCAGCATCACCGCTATTTAAGGCTATTTGCTTGAAACTGACCTTGGTAGTTTCAGGTTTAGACAATTTGAAAGCGCTTTGCAGTAATTGCTTATCTGATTTGTCACTATCGCGTGTCACCAGGCCTAATGTTTTTGAGGCCGCTTTTAAGCGTGACATCTGTTTCTTCCAGTTTTCAAAAGAATTGTCTGCGCTCATGTTTGCAGCTAGTTTTGCAGCATCATCTCTGGCCATTTGTCTTGCTTTATTGGATTTTAACTCAGCAATAATACCGGCTTTAACTGCATCAAAACTTTTTGATGTGGCTAGTTTGTGCTCATTAATTCTGATTACAACCACATGTTTATTCGAAATCTCTACGGCATCACTGTTAAGATTTTCTTTTAAAATATTGTTTTCGAAAGCCATGTTTCTGACCTTCGCATGACTTGCTATGCCCGTACCGCTGTTACGACTAAACAGTTTTGATTTTTTAATGTCCAGCTTAAGCTGCTCAGCAACAAGGTCCAGACCTTCAGGGTTCTCATAAGCCAGATTAGCCAGCAGCTCTGCTCTTTCAAAAAACAGATTTTGAACACCTGATTCTTTTAGCTCTTTTTCGATTGAAGATTTTTTTGCCGCAAGCGTTTCAACCTTTTCGCTTTGTATTTCATCCAGCCTGACGATATGAAAACCAAATTCAGAACGGATAACGCCGCTTATCTGCCCTTTCTTTAATTTGAATAAAGCCTCTTCAAAAGGTTTTACCATCATGCCTTTTGAGACTAAGCCCAGATCACCGCCGTTTTCAGCTGAGCCCTCATCATCTGAATATTTTTTAGCCAGAGCAGAAAACTTTGCGCCTGATGCCAGCTCTTTTTCCACTTTTTTGATTTTTTCTTCCGCTAGTCGCTTCTCATCAGCTCCCGCGTCAGAGGAGAGACTGACTAAAATATGCCTGGCTTTACGTTGCTCATTCGCTTTTGCATTAGCAACATAGGTATCATAACTTTTTTGAATATCTGCACTACTGACCGGTACTTCGTTTTCTAACTGTTCTGACTTGAGCTCGATATACTGGATACTCACCTGTTCAGGGTTCATATAACGAAATGTGTTTTGCTGGAAATACTGTTTCGCTTCTTCAGCAGATACCTGTGCCTTATTGACATAATCATTCACACTAAATGTTACATAACTGATATTGCGCTGCTGTTTTTTTAGCGCTTGCGTTGCAGCAACGTCGCTTTCAGTAATGATGGCACTGGACATAATGGCATTCTGAATATGTGAACTGGAGAGTTCCTGACGGTACATGGCTTCAAAGCCTGCCAGACTCATGCCCTGGCTATTGAGCACTTTTTCATACAAATCCTGCGAAAACTGACCGTTTTCTTTGAATGCGTCAATTGATCTGATCGCAGCTGCCAGAGAGGCATCGGCAACAGCATATCCGGAATCATTGGCGTACTGATTAAGAGCTTCGGTTGCAATTAACTGGTTTAAGACCTGCTCCTTCAGTATTTTATCGTAAGCGTCACTTTTAGGCATATTTTTGCCAAACATCTGTTGCATACGTGCTCTTTGTTGTGACAGCGCACGATCAAATTGAGCCGGTGTGATTTCAGTGTCGTTGACCTTGGCTACAAATTTATTCGCACCCACATCAAGATAAGACTGAATTCCCCACAAGGCGAAAGGCACACTGATAAAAGCAACTATAACCCAACCTAACCAACCCTGAATACGATCATTAATAGACTGCAACATCTTTAAAAAGTGTCCTTTATTTTTTAGCCACAATACTCAAACAAATTGAATATTGAAATTGATAGTTAAATTTTGAAAGCGGACAAAGCCCGCCAATGTAAACGTTATTTCAGTTTGATCCAGCTAATGTGAATTCACTGTTAATCGCTCACTGCAGAAACATGCAGCTCCGCAAATCATACTATATGTCAGCAAGATTGTCGCAAAGAAAATTAAGCGCAAATGAAGAGTTATATTGAAAAATTCCTGATGGCGGAGCGGACGGGACTCGAACCCGCGACCCCCGGCGTGACAGGCCGGTATTCTAACCAGCTGAACTACCGCTCCGCAGGAATATTATGAAAACTGTCTCAGATTAATGGCGGAGCGGACGGGACTCGAACCCGCGACCCCCGGCGTGACAGGCCGGTATTCTAACCAGCTGAACTACCGCTCCTGGTAACTAACTAATATTATCTTGTCAGTATTTGGTGGGTGGTGAGGGAGTCGAACCCCCGACATTCGCCTTGTAAGGGCGACGCTCTACCAGCTGAGCTAACCACCCTTATCTGAGAACGCGCGCTAGTTTACAGCATCTTTAAGGGCTTTGCCAGGCTTAAATGCAGGCACTTTAGCAGCAGCAATTTGGATTTCTGCACCAGTTTGTGGGTTACGGCCAACACGAGCAGCACGCTCACGAACAAGATAAGTACCAAAACCTACGATAGTCACCTGGTCGCCATTTTTTAATGCGCCAGTTACAGCTCCAATAAATGCATCAACCGCTTTGCCGGCAGCTGCTTTTGATAGATCTGCAGTTTCTGCAACTGATTCTACTAATTCTGTTTTATTCATTCGATAGCCTTTTAATAGTTTTTATGAAAAATTTTATAATTTAAACAATATTTACGCCGTCCATAACAACAACGTAATTAAATACTCATCAGAGTAAAAGCTCGGAGCAACACCAACATATAAATTATCACTACATCAGTTGCCGCAATTTTATACCAGTGAAAGCCCGCCCGGTCAATGATTAATGATGAGAAACATTGCCTGATTTTTTATTTTCAGGCTTAGATTTACGACGAACGGCAGTCGTTCCTTTATCACCATCGGCATCTTCTAAGGCTGTTGGCTGATATTGTAAAGCATATTCCAGAGCCTGCTCAATCCACTGCACGGGTTGAACATCCAGCTTTTCCAGAATGTTTTTTGGAATTTCAGCAAGGTCTTTCCTGTTCTCTTCAGGTATCAATACGGTTTTGATACCACCACGGTGTGCCGCCAGTAATTTTTCTTTAAGCCCACCTATCGGCAAGACTTCTCCCCGCAATGTAATCTCACCTGTCATAGCCACATCAGCCCTCACAGGAATACCCGTTAACGACGATGTAAGCGCAACACACATGGCTACCCCAGCGCTAGGGCCATCTTTTGGTGTAGCCCCCTCTGGAACATGAATATGGATATCTTTCTTTTCATGGAAACCATCCTCAAGGCCCAGCACGGCGGCCCTGCTTCTGACCACAGACATCGCGGCCTGGATAGATTCCTGCATCACGTCCCCAAGTTGTCCGGTATAAGATAATTTACCCTTACCCGACATCACTGCCGATTCAATACTCAGCAGCTCGCCGCCTACCTCGGTCCAAGCCAGTCCCGTTACCTGTCCAACCTGGTCATTTTCTTCTGCCAATCCGAAACGGAAGCGTTTCACACCGAGGTACTTCTCGATATTTTTTGATGTAATGCTGATTTTTTTATTTGTGGGCTTCAGCAGAATATCCTTAACAACCTTACGGCAGATTTTTGCAATTTCACGCTCGAGATTTCGAACACCGGCTTCACGCGTATAATAATGCACAATATCTAATAAGGCTCCGTCAGAAATACTTATTTCATCAGGCTTTAGGCCGTTATCTTTGATTTGTTTGACCGCCAGATAACTTTTTGCAATATTGACTTTTTCATCTTCGGTATAACCGGCCAGCCTGATGACTTCCATCCTGTCAAGTAACGGACCGGGAATGTTCATGCTATTTGATGTTGCAATAAACATAACATCCGACAAATCAAAATCCACTTCAAGATAATGATCACCAAAAGTATGGTTCTGCTCCGGATCCAGCACCTCTAGCAAAGCAGAAGCCGGGTCACCACGAAAATCATTCGCCATTTTGTCAATTTCATCCAGTAAAAACAATGGGTTACGCGTACCCACCTTGCTCAGGTTCTGGATTACTTTGCCCGGCATAGAACCGATATAAGTGCGTCGGTGACCGCGTATTTCTGCTTCGTCACGCACACCACCTAAAGCCATACGGGTGAATTTGCGGTTAGTTGCGTTCGCGATTGAACGCCCCAGTGAAGTTTTACCAACACCCGGTGGTCCGACCAGACACAAAATCGGGCCTTTTAATTTTTTTACTCGTTGCTGTACAGCTAAGTACTCAAGGATTCGCTCTTTTACTTTTTCAAGACCGTAATGATCGGCATCTAAAACTTCACTAGCCTTAGATAAATCATTACTGATTTTACTGCGCTTTTTCCAGGGACAACCTGTTAACCAGTCGATGTAATTTCTGACAACCGTGGCCTCAGCCGACATCGGCGACATCATTTTTAATTTGCTCAATTCTGCTTCAGCTTTCTTTTGAGCCTCTTTGCTCATGCCGGCTTTTTCAATGCGCTGTTCAAGGTCTTCAACTTCGTTGGGCACGTCATCCATATCACCCAGCTCTTTCTGAATAGCCTTCATCTGCTCGTTCAGATAATACTCACGCTGACTTTTTTCCATCTGGGTTTTAACGCGGCCACGGATGCGTTTTTCGATTTGTAATAAATCAATTTCTGCATCAATCAGACTCATTAGATATTCAAGACGTTTAGCAACATCTGAGATTTCAAGAATTTTTTGTTTCTCTTCAATTTTAAGAGACATGTGCGCAGCGATGGTATCTGACAGCCGCGCCGGAGAATCGATTCCCGCCAGTGATGTTAATATTTCAGGCGGAACCTTTTTATTTAATTTAACATACTGATCAAAAATTCCGAGAATAGAGCGTGATAAGACTTCAAGTTCGCGCTCATTAGATTCTTCATCAGTCTCTAAAAGATCGTATTCAGCGGTAAAAAACTCCTCTGTATCTTTAAGGTTTTTTACAACGGCACGCTGAGAACCTTCGACCAGTACTTTAATAGTGCCGTCAGGCAGCTTTAAAAGCTGCAGCACGGTCGATAAAGTGCCTATCTCATGCAGATCATCGATTCCCGGCTCATCAATATCAGCGCTCTTTTGAGCCACCAGAAGAATCTGTTTATTAGCCGCCATTGCGGTATCAAGGGCCTTGATCGACTTGTCCCGGCCAACGAACAATGGAATAACCATATGCGGGTAAACCACGACATCTCGTAATGGTAATAATGGAATTGGCTGATGATCGTCAGACATTACTTCTGTATTTTCTGGGCTAGTCACGATACTTACCTCTTTTCATAACTCGGATATCAGCTAACAAATAACTGTATTTGCTAATCTTGGGGATACGAACAAGTTTTTCAACCCCGGTTTGAGAATATGTTTAGATATATTTAGAACAAAAAAAGCCGCGTCCTGAACGCGGCTTTTTTTAGCTTTTTGATGAGACCTGTTTCAGTTCATCACCCTCTATCACCAGATAAGGATCAGAGCCCTCATTAATGACGGATTCGTCGATGACCACTTTATGTACATTTTCCATGGATGGCAATTCATACATGGTATCGAGTAATGCATGCTCCAGAATAGTTCTTAATCCCCTGGCGCCTGTTTTACGTTTCATCGCTTTAGCAGCGATCGCATGCAATGCGTCTTCACGTATTTCCAGTTCAGCATCTTCCATTTCAAACAGCTTGCTGTACTGTTTTATCAGCGCGTTTTTAGGCTTCGTCAGGATTGTAATCAAAGCCTCTTCATCGAGCTCATTCAAGGTCGCTACTACCGGCAAACGGCCTACAAACTCGGGAATCAGACCAAAGCGAATGAGATCGTCTGCTTCCATTTCTTTAAGGATATCACTGGCTTTGCTTTCGGTATCTTTACTGCGAACCTCAGCCGAGAAACCAATACCACTTTTTTCAGTACGATGCTGGATAACTTTATCCAGGCCAGCAAATGCGCCGCCGCATATGAATAAGATATTGGCTGTATCGACCTGCAAAAATTCTTGCTGAGGGTGCTTACGCCCCCCTTGTGGCGGCACTGAAGCCACCGTGCCTTCTATCAACTTCAGCAATGCTTGCTGCACACCTTCACCCGACACATCACGAGTAATAGACGGATTATCGGATTTTCTTGAAATTTTATCGATTTCATCGATATAAACAATGCCAGTTTGGGCCTTATCGACGTCATAATCGCATTTTTGCAAAAGCTTCTGGATGATGTTTTCAACATCTTCCCCGACATAGCCAGCCTCTGTTAGGGTGGTGGCATCCGCAATAATAAAGGGCACATTCAGCATACGCGCAAGCGTTTCGGCCAGCAGTGTTTTACCGGAACCTGTCGGTCCGATAAGTAAAATATTGCTTTTGGATAATTCGACATCGCCCGACTTGGTCATGGCTTCGAGTCGTTTGTAGTGATTATAGACAGCTACCGCTAGGACTTTTTTTGCCTGTTCCTGACCAATCACATAATCATCTAATAAAACATTGATTTCTTTAGGTTTTGGTAATTTATCTACGGCTTCAGTTGACTGCTCTTGCAGCTCTTCCTGAATGATGTCATTACACAATTCTACACATTCATCACAAACGAAAACAGATGGACCAGCAATCAGCTTTTTAACTTCATTCTGGCTCTTGCCACAGAATGAACAATACAGCAATTTACCAGAATCCTGATTCTCGTCTTTAGTATCATCACTCATCAGTATTACCTCTAACCCCTAACTTTAATCTAACCTTGAATGATCTCTGCGTCTGATACAATACACAAAACGCAGGGCCATATCCTTAATTCTAGTCAATTATTCATTAATTTTTCAAATGATAACCTTACTCAGGCTCACACCAAATTAAAAGCCCTATTTTGACAAACGCGTTAAAACCCTCGCCCACCTGTTGAGTGTAGCGAATCTTGTATCAAAAGGACAATGAGAAATGAGAAAAATAAGCCCGATTATGTCGGTCATGAACTTTCTTCATGACCTTCAGGGTATTTATTTTGCTATCGTGACTCTAGCACAGAATCGATCAAGCCATAGTCTGCTGCCTGACTCGAGGACATGAAATTATCACGATCCGTATCTTTAGCTATTGTTTCCATATCCTGGCCGGTATGTTTTGCCAGAATACCATTGAGTTTTTCACGCATATTAAGAATTTCACGAGCATGTATATCGATGTCTGTCGCCTGCCCCTGGAAACCACCTAAAGGCTGGTGAATCATGACACGTGAATTCGGTAGAGCAAAACGTTTGCCTTTTGCACCACCGGCCAGCAGCAGCGAACCCATGCTGGCAGCCTGTCCAATACATAAAGTACTGACATCAGGCTTAATAAACTGCATGGTATCGTAGATAGCCATGCCAGAGGTCACTACACCGCCAGGAGAATTAATATAAATAGAAATATCTTTATCTGGATTTTCAGATTCGAGAAATAATAACTGGGCCACAACCAGGTTAGCCATATGGTCTTCGATTTGACCCACAATAAAAATAACACGCTCTTTTAATAAACGTGAATAGATATCAAATGAACGCTCACCGCGAGGTGTTTGTTCGATAACCATTGGCACCAGTTGTGATACTGTATCCATCGCACCATTACTTCCACTATTAAAACTCATTTAATTCCCCTAACTCTATGCTGGCAGTCCCGGCTTCATCACTTCATCGAAGGACTTTTCTATTTCATTGACAGTGGCGCGCTCAGAAATCCAGTCTACGACCATTTCTTCAAGAACCAGTGCTTCGACACTCGCCATTGCCTGCTGGTTTTGATTATAGTAGTTAATATATTGTTCTGGGTCATCATAAGCCGAAGCCGCTGTTTTTATTTTTTCCTGAACAACATCTTTATCCAGTTTAATACCGTTCTCTTCAATCACTTTACTGATTAACAGGCCGAGTTTAACTCTGCGAGTAGCATCTGATTCAAAAGTATCACGCGGCAAATTGTCAACATTCTGACCTTTTTGCTTCATTTGTTCCTGCAGGTGCGTGATCTCTTCATCTATCAGCGCTGTAGGAATCAATACGTCATTGGCATCAACAATAGCATCCATTACCCGTGCTTTAAACATACCTTCAACGTTGTTTTTCAGTTCGCGTTCCATGTTATTGCGAATGTCTGACTTTAATTTTTCAACATCACCGTCTTCAACACCCAGAGCTTTTGCCATTTCAGCATCCAGCTCAGGTACTTTCGGCTCTGCAACCTGCTTAACTGTAATTTCAAAGCGCGCTTCTTTTCCAGCCAGATCAGCCGCCTGGTAATCAGCAGGAAAGGTGACCTTTAACTCACCGTCCTGGTCTTTTTTCATGCCGGTCAGTTGCTCTTCAAAACCCGGAATCATGCTTTTAGAGCCTAATACGACAGGCACGTCTTTCGCCGCACCGCCTTCAAATGCCTCATCGCCGATATAGCCGATGAAATCAACCATCATCTGATCGCCTTCTTTAGACGCACGATCAACAGGTGTCCACTCAATACGCTGCTTGCACAGTGTTTCTATCATTTTATCGATATCAGCATCGGCAACCGTCGCAATGTCTTTTTCGATAGTCAGCTTTTCCATGGGTGCCAGTGTGACTTCAGGATAAACCTCTAATGTGGCCACAAACTCAAACGGCTGATTATCTTCGAGTTTGACATCTGAAATCGTTGGCATGCCAGCAGGACGTAGTTTTTCCTGGATAATGGCATCACGGTATGAGCTTTCAATCACATCAGTCATGACTTCTGACTTAGCATTGCCAAGGTGTTGCTGGCGAACCACTTTCATAGGCACTTTGCCGGGACGAAAACCATCCATCTTGACGCGTGACGCAATGGTCTTTAACTTGGATTCAACTTTCTGATCTATCTGATCAGCAGGAACTGTAATGGTAAGTTTACGTTCGAGACCTTCGCCTGTTTCAACTGAAACTTGCATGGAGCACCTCTTTATATATGCATTGATGTTTTAAAATAAGAAAATGGTGCGAGTGGGGAGACTCGAACTCCCACGGGTTGCCCCACTAGAACCTAAATCTAGCGCGTATACCAATTTCGCCACACTCGCAATGTGCCTATCATAACAAAAAGCCCGCATGGAGCGGGCTTTATTGCCAATGAGATTTAAGGATGTCCTTAATCTCATCTTTAATATGGGGTGAACGATGGGGCTCGAACCCACGACAACCGGAATCACAATCCGGGACTCTACCAACTGAGCTACGCTCACCATAACTTGCTCGGTTACCTGATTTCAGGTAACCCAAGCCCTGCCAATATGGTGCGCCCGGCAGGACTCGAACCTGCTACCCTCGGCTTAGAAGGCCGATGCTCTATCCAGATGAGCTACGGGCGCAGAATTCTGCTTATCCGTTATCCATTCAGATAAACTTGTAAAATTGGTCGGGGTAGAGAGATTCGAACTCCCGACATCCTGCTCCCAAAGCAGGCGCGCTACCAGACTGCGCTATACCCCGAACTTTCTACCAGATAACTGCTTATCTCGAAGGCCGAGGATAATACGCGGATGCCTCGTTTAGGTCAACAGGTATTCGAGTTAGAAAGCGGTTTTTTTTCAATTCATTCATTAGCTTGTGTGAATTTCAGGCAAATTGCTAAACGTTATTAATGACGCTGTTTAATAAAATGATCTTTGAATACCAATGATTGCATATTCATGAGAAAATATGTGGTTTCAACCAGCTCATCAGATAATACAGGTTATTGCATGCCAGCTCAGAATATTGACGGAAAACAAATCGCTTACGATTTAAAACAAAAATGCAAACAACGTATTGATGAGCGCCTAGCCAAAGGCCAGCGTGTACCGGGTTTGGCTGTTATTCTGGTTGGCGCCGACCCGGCATCAGAAGTCTATGTCAGAAACAAACGCCAAAGCTGTGAACAAATCGGGCTGATTTCCAAATCTTATGACCTGCCGGCCGCTACCAGTCAACAGGCATTATTTGATCTGGTCACAGAACTGAATAACGATGACAGCATTGATGGCATTCTGGTTCAGCTACCCTTACCGGCGCATATTGACTCGTCGGTTATCATAGAGCATATCAAACCGTCAAAGGATGTTGACGGCTTTCACCCCTACAATATAGGCAGACTGGCGCAGCGAATTCCTTTATTACGCCCCTGCACCCCATGGGGCATTATGACAATGCTGGATAGCGTCGGTGAGACCTATAAAGGCCGTCATGCCGTTATTGTCGGTGCCTCTAATCATGTCGGCCGGCCGATGGCAATGGAACTGTTACTGGCTGGAGCCACTGTTACCAGTACACACCGTTTCACTTCAAACCTGGCTGAATTTGTCGGCCAGGCTGATATTTTGGTTGTTGCTGTCGGCAAACCCGGCATCGTCAAAGGTGAATGGGTCAAACCCGGCGCGACTGTGATTGATGTCGGTATTAACCGCACCGAAGAAGGCAAACTGATTGGTGATGTCGACTTTGCAGCCGCGGCCAAAAAAGCCGCATACATTACACCCGTCCCGGGTGGCGTAGGCCCTATGACCGTCGCCATGTTGATGAGCAACACGATCGATGCCGCCGATATTCGGGATAAAAAGCGCGCTTCTTAATCTCGATCGCAGAAGACACATTCAGAGTAAACGCTCATCTTATTGGCCCGCCAGGCCTTTTAATACCATATCGGTATAACTGACAATACCTGTCACTTTTCCGTTTTCCACTACCGGTGCGCGCGATAAGCCCATACGCTCAAACAGTCGTGCACAATAACGAATGTCCATATTGGGATCGACCGTTACCACCGGTTTGGTCATGATTTCATAGATATTGACACGCTCTGCCGAGCGGTCTTTAGCCAGCACCTGTTTTGCAATATCCGACAACAACACCATGCCGTACTCATCCCCTTCAAAACGTTTATTAACCAGCAGTGTTTTCGTTTCAATGTGACGCATTTGTTCGAGCGCCTCAGCCACGGTTAACTTGCCGTCAATCATATCGACTTTGTTTTTCATGACGTTTCGCACTGGTACCATTTTTCCGGGTTTCATAATTCATCCTCCACAGCTGTCACCAGCTCTTGCACCTGATGCGCCACCCCTACCGCATCTTCCACATCAATCTGAAAGGCAATGCCCGTACCAGGACTGGTATCAAACTGGCCCATGTCTGCTATTTTTTCAAGAATTTGTCGGCTCATGTGCTCTTCAACCAAAAATAATAAAACGTCACGCTGCGTTTCCAGCGACAAGCCAAAGAAGGTTTTAGACTTCTCGATACCTTCACCCCGGGCACTGTTAATAACAGTGGCTCCGGTGGCCCCTGCTGTTCTGGCGGCTTCAATCACAGCATCTGTTTTTGAATCCTCGACAAATGCAATTATCAATTTGAAATGCATATTTCTGATCTCTCTTTAACAACCGGTCACCCGGTATTATTTTAACTTTAATCAGGTTTTTCGATACTTAAATTATTTACCTGATTATTTTGCTGATTTTTTTTCGCGCTTATTCATATATTCTGAGAGCTGCGCATAGGCCATCACCGACATCACCGGAAACAAGCTGGCAAACGCAATCAAACCAAAACCGTCCAGCAAGGGGTTTCTTCCTGGTACGCTTTCGGCCAGACCCAGACCTAAAGCCGCCACTAATGGCACCGTTACTGTAGATGTAGTCACCCCGCCTGAGTCGTAAGCCAGAGGCACAATCATTTTGGGCGCATAAAAGGTCTGAATCACGACAAAGATATAACCCGTGATAATAAAATAATGCATTGATAAACCGCTAACGATTCTATAGGTTCCCAGTGATATACCTATCGCAACGCCCAGCGCCACAGCAATACGCAAGCCCCAGACACCAATCGCGCCACCGGAAACATCATTCGCCTTAATAGCAACGGCCATTAAAGACGGCTCTGCAATGGTGGTACTAAAACCAATGGCAAAAGCAAAAATATATACCCAGTAATAATCCATCCAGTTCACGACATCGGGAACTGCTGCGCTGTCTCCAAATATAAAATCCGGGCTGGTTAGCTGGTCAGCCATCAAACGACCTATTGGAAACAATGCTTTCTCAAGCCCGACCAGAAAAAAAGTCAGGCCAATGATGACATAGACAAATCCAATCACTACATTTTTTAAATTAGCTATTGGCCGGCGAATAACAAATATCTGGAAGCCGAAAAGGATTAAAGCGATAGGCAGCACATCTTTCAATGTTGATAACAGCGTCTCAATAAGATTTAAAAGCATTGTCAAATCACCATGCCATATGCCATGACAAAAATCATAGGCAATAACGATGCAAAGGCGATCAGACCAAAACCATCGATCATCGGATTACGGCCTCTGATTGACGACGCCAGACCAACGCCCAGTGCAGTGACTAATGGCACGGTAATGGTTGATGTGGTGACACCCCCCGAATCATAAGCGATGCCGACGATTTCCTTCGGTGCGAAAACTGTCATTAAGACCACCAGACAATAGCCACCGATGATCATGTATTGAATAGACCAGCCTTTTAAAATCCGAATCACACCCAGCACAATAGCAAAACCTACCGATAACGCGACGGTATAACGCAGGCCATTGGCATAACTTTGTTTAGCATTCAGGGTGGCCTCTATGACACCGCCATTGGCTGCAACACTGGCCGCCTCTGCTGCCACGGCTATCAATGCAGGCTCTGCTATGGTGGTGCCAAAACCCAGTGAAAAGGCAAATATGATTAACCAGAGCACACTGCCTTTGCGGGCAAAAGCATGTGCCATGCTTTCGCCAATCGGGAACAGCCCCATTTCAAGACCATAGATAAAAAAGGTCAGACCCAGAACAACAAAAAGCAGGCCCATTAACAGCTCAGCCAGATTGGGCAATGGCTGACCAAATACCGCTAACTGAAAAAACACTACAACAATAATGATAGGTGCCAAATCGCGCAAACTAGCGGCCATCGATTTAAATAAAGCCCAAAAAGCGTTCTTCAAACACACCCTCTCAAAAATATACGAATTATTATTGTCTCAGTTTAGACGCTATATATTTAAACACTCTGCAGACAGATCAATTATCTGTTGAACGACGTTGCGGTGAAACTGATGCGTCTAATATCTTTTCGGCTTTTAATACCTCTTCGGTCATGTTCATCACACTATCAGGTATCAATGAAATCGATGATATACCCTGATTAACCAGCCAGTGCGTTATTTCAGGAAAGTCCGATGGCGCCTGACCGCAAATACCGACGTATTTGTTTTGTTTCTGGCAGGCCGTGATTGCCATCTTCATTAGTATTTTTACCGCCTCATTGCGCTCATCAAAACCCGTTATCAAACCCGAATCCCGGTCCACACCCAGTGTCAACTGCGTCAGGTCATTTGAACCAATAGAAAAACCATCAAAATGCTGTAAGAACTGATCAGCCAGCAAGGCATTGACCGGAATTTCGCACATCAGGTAAACTCGCAAACCGTCGGCCCCACGGCTCAAACCCTGCTGTTTCATTATCTGCAAGACTTTTGTGGCTTCATCCACACTCCTGACAAAGGGCACCATTACATGCACATTATCCAGCCCCATGACTTTTCTGACCTGCAATAAAGCTTTACACTCGAGCTCAAAACACTGGCTAAACAATTCAGAAGGGTAGCGGGAGGCACCACGGAAACCAATCATCGGATTTTCTTCCTTAGGCTCAAAACAATCGCCACCTACCAGAGAAGCATATTCGTTTGATTTGAAGTCCGATAACCTGACAATCACCGGGCGGGGATAAAACGCCGCCGCAATCGTGCCGATACCTTCGGCCAGGCGGTCAACATAATAGCGTTCCGGCGTTTCGTAACCTGAAATAATCTGTTTAATTTTTTGCTGCAGCGCCTCATCAAGTGAAGCTAGCTCAAGTAGAGCCCGGGGATGAACTTTTATCGTATTGTTAATAATGAATTCAAGGCGTGCCAAACCAACGCCTTCAACCGGTAAAAACGACGCCTCGAAGGCCTGTTCCGGATTAGCCAGGTTAAGCATGATATCGGTTCTGGTTTTTTCTAAATGACTGTAATCTACTAACGTTTTGTTAAAAGATAACTCCCCGCGGTAAACATAACCGGTATCCCCTTCGGCGCACGATACCGTGACCACATCACCATCTGAAATCAGTCGTGTGGCGTCGCCACAGCCGACAATCGCCGGGATGCCCAGCTCTCTTGCGATAATGGCGGCATGGCAGGTCCTGCCGCCGCGGTTTGTGACAATAGCCGCCGCTATTTTCATCACCGGCTCCCAGTCCGGATCGGTGATGTCGGTGACTAATACCTCACCGGCTTTAAGCTGATACATATCCGCCGCATCCATTACTACCCGGGCGCGGCCAAAAGCAATTTTTTTACCAATACTTCTGCCAACAGCGAGCTTATCACTGCGTTCATTCAGGCTGTAATGAAGCTGATGCTGGATAGACTCTAATGCTTTAACGGTCTCTGGCCTCGCCTGCACAATATACAGCTGACCATTAAAGCCGTCTTTAGCCCATTCTATATCCATTGGACGACCATAATGGTTTTCAATTTTTATCGCATAACGTGCCAGTTGCAGCACATCTTCATCTGACAAAGAAAACTTTCGCCGCTCAGCGGGTGCGACATTAACATTATGCGTTGATAATCCCGCGGTATTATCGCGGGAATAAACCATCTTTTTAGCTTTCTCACCCAGCGAACGCCTGATAACCGGGTGATGACCTGATAACAAGGTCGGTTTGAAGACATAGAATTCATCCGGGTTAACAGCGCCTTGCACGACATTCTCACCCAGGCCATAGGCAGAATTGATGAACACCACATCGCGGAAACCGCTTTCCGTATCCAGTGTGAACATAACACCTGCCGAACCACGATCAGAGCGCACCATTTTTTGCACACCTATCGACAGGGCCACATCATCATCAGAGAAACCTTTATCAACCCGGTACGAAATAGCACGATCGGTAAACAGCGAAGCAAAAACCTGTTTGCAGGTTTGCAACAGGTTTTCCACACCGCTAATATTGAGATAGGTTTCTTGCTGGCCGGCAAACGAAGCATCGGGCAAATCTTCCGCCGTTGCCGAACTTCTGACAGCGACATCGGTATTGGCACCGTAATAGGCTTCCAGACTCTGATAGGCCGCTGTAATTTCCTCACGCAGTAGTTTTGGAATGTCAGCATGCAAAATCATGTTACGAATGAGTTTGCCGGTCTTGCTCAGCTCAATAACATTGTGCACATCCAGTTCTTGCAGCGCATCGTCTATTTTTTGTTTGATTTTGTTTTCCACCAGTATCAGCCGGTAAGCTTCCGATGTGGTCGCAAAACCAAAGGGGACATTAACACCCTGTTCTGAGAGAACAGAATACATTTCACCCAGTGACGCATTTTTCCCGCCTACTAATGCAACATCGTTTATGCCTATTTCTGCAAACGTTTTAATGTATTTCATTGTAATTATCCTGACAGCTGGAAGCGATGAATCAAACAGGTAGAACTATTTTTCTTAACTATAATCAAATAAAACGATATGGAAATTAAAATATATCAAAGATATTCAAATTTAACCCGCATTGTGACATTAAATGAAAAAACCCGGTCAATTATCCACGCCACCGATCAAATGGTATCAGTTACTAAAATTTCAGATACCGCTGGCTATCCTGATTTTATTCACTTTACTAACCAGTGCTATCCGCTTCACCCTGACCTCCGTCGAGGCCCGCACGCATGACTACGCCATTCTTAACCTTGCCGGCCAGTTAAGGGTCATAAGCAACAATATCGTTACTCAGAGCCAGCAATATAAAGCTAACGCGCCGCGTGATTACACATCATACAACAGAGACCTGAAGTTATATGCCAGAACGTTACAGCATCAGGTGGCACAATATGACGACATAATTCAATCATTTAAAAAAAGAGAGTTCAGACCCGCCCTGACCGGGCTTGACAGTGCCCTGAGCTGTAACTGGGATCAGCAATCAATTTCACAACTAGACCTTACCGCCTTTGAATGGGACAGTTTCAAAGCAGGGCTTGCCAGGTCTTTAGGCGATGATGAGAATGAGCCCCGGCTGGAATATGCTGCCAGCTATATCCTTACCAAAGCCAGGTCTCTGACCGATACAACTGATCAGTTAACTAAAGAATTCAGGTTAATGATGCAACGTAAGCTCGATGATTTGATTACGACCATTAAAACCTTGTTACTTCTCTCAACTATCGTCGCCATCAGTATTCTGGCATTATTTTATTTCAGGCTATTAAATCCTTTGAGACAAAGCCTGGCAGGTATTGATCAGATCAGTAACGGTAACTTGCAACACCAGATAGTCACCCGGGCCCAGAATGAACTGAGCACGCTCAATCAGTCCATCAATAACATGGCATCATCATTGAATGCGGTATTAAACCTTACCTCACATGTAAGCAGTGCGAGCACAATGGACGAGACACTGCAGATCGTATTTGAAGAATTTGCTGAAATCTCCCCCATCAACTGGGCCGGTATTTTCAGTGTTAACGCCAGCCGCACGCAGATCAAACTGGACAGAATGTTTAGTGACTTTGACAGCAAGCTCACAGAAAACCAGACATTTGCGTTTGAGGATTCATTAATGTCCGAAATCATTGAGCAAGCTAACGTCGTGATTATTAATGATACCGATATCATAAAGCAGCAACATCCGAATTCTGCGATTGCCTTGCTCAATCGCGAAGACAATCTAAAATCCGCTTTACTGTTACCGTTAATCACTTCATTTAAAGATGATAATATTATCGTTTTTGCATCACGCCATACCGATGCCTACGAACCGGCAAAAACCGACTTACTCAATTTTATTGGCCAGCAACTGACCACCAGCTTTGAAAAAAACGTGGTGATGGAGAACCTGGTTATTTCAGCTGTTGAAGGGCTTGCTAAACTGGCAGAAAGCCGGGACCCGGAAACAGGCGACCATTTATTAAGAATGAGCATCTACTCTGCCATTATTGCCCAGCAATTAAAAGACAACAGCGCCTATAGCGAACAAGTTAATAATCAGTACATCAGGGATATGCTACGTTTCTCACCAATGCACGATATAGGCAAAGTAGGCATTGAGGACAGTATACTTTTAAAACCGGGCAAGCTGGATGACAACGAAAGAGCGAACATGCAACAACACCCTGTAATCGGCGGCAATGTATTGAGACGCTGTGAGCAACAAATGAATCAGGTAGGCTATAGCATCTTTAAGCTGGGTATTGAAATCGCTGACAGCCATCATGAAAAATTCGATGGTAGCGGCTACCCTCAGCAGTTATCAGGCACAGACATTCCTTTATCAGCACGCATTGTTGCGGTCGCTGATGTGTTTGATGCGTTGACCTCGAAACGACCCTATAAAGAAGCCTGGCCAGTCGAGCAAGCAATAACGCTTTTGGATCAGCAGACAGGCAAGCACTTTGATCCCGTTATTATCCAGGCCTTTCATGCTGCCAGGGCTGAAATCATGCAGGTATATGAAAAGTATAAACATATTTAATCAGCTATTGATGCCAAAGAAATGCATACTGTTATGATAACTGTGCTGTTCAATCAAAGCATAAGGCTGCTGGTAACAAGCGGCAACTGCCTGACAAATGTGCGGCAAAAATGCCGGCTCATTACGCCTGGATCGCGGCTTAGGCTGCATGTCTCCGGGTAATAAATAGGGCGCATCTGTTTCTATCATCAGCTTATCAAGGGGAATCTGATTGACTATTGAACTTAGCACCTGGCCTCTTCTGTCATCACATATCCAGCCCGTTATACCAATATACAAGCCCATTTCAAGGTAACATTGCAGCTCTTTTTGATTGCCGGTAAAACAATGCGCCACAGCCGCCGGTAACTTTTCTATATATTTTGACAAAATGGCGATGAAATCCTGATGCGCATCTCGCTGATGTAAAAAAACAGCGGCGTTCTTTTCAACGGCCAGCTCCAGTTGCGCTTCAAAGCATATTAACTGCGCTGCAGGCGTGGAAAAATTTCGATTGAAATCCAGCCCGCACTCACCAAGCGCACGCACACTGTCTTCTTCAAGCAATGATGCCAGTTTAGTCACCAAGCCGGGCGAAAACTCTTTCGCATGATGAGGATGTATACCGGCAGTAGAATACAATACGCCAGGGTACTGTTTGTTTAATTGCAGTGCCTTTTCAGATTCGAGCAGATTTGTACCGGTGACAATCATTTTGCCCACACCTGACTGTAACGCCCTCTGGATGACTTCATTAGTGTCTTTTTCAAACTGCTTTGACGTCAGGTTGACACCGATATCAACTAACAAACATGGACTCCGCGTTCAGAACAGGCTGTTAATGAGCGCATAATCAGCCCTTCTTATTGTATAAAACGTTATAATTCATGACTATTATTCTCTCTAATACGTTTTCACATTATGTTATCGAATATCACCATCTATTGTGCAGATTTAAGTAAACGAGAACAGGCCAGCGCCTTTGCTAATAATAATAACTACCTGTTTGCCACAGCGCTGCCGGTTTCGACCGCGTTATATTTAAGCTTCGAAGAAAACAGTCTGAGCTTGCACGATAGCCATATCAACAGCAGCATCAGCATTGATTTTACCAGTGGCGGCCTGGCTCACCGGCTGCAGTACGGTGGCGGTAAAGGCCAGACGATTGCCAAAGCGATTGGTATCAGCAGTAAAAACAAACCCCATATTCTAGATGCAACAGCAGGACTGGGAAGAGATGCATTGATACTGGCAAATCTTGGCTCAAAAGTCACTCTTGTCGAACAATCGCCAGTACTGGCAGAAATGCTAAAACAGGCAATTGATTTGGCAGCGGATAACCCGCTGTTTCAGCAGGCCACCGGTGCCGGTTTCGAACTTTATAACGATGATGCCGCTTTGTTTATGGATAACAGAATCATAGACGGCTGTGATGTGGTGTATCTTGACCCCATGTACCCGGAAAAGAAAAAGACCGCTCTGGTTAAAAAAGATATGCAGATCTTACAGCAATTAATAGGTCATTCAACAGCTGAGCAAAACGCCAGGTTATTGACCGCAGCCATAGCATTTGCCAGCCAACGCGTGGTTGTAAAACGGCCGAAAAATGCTGAGAATATCAACGGGCCTGCGCCAACCATGTCTCTCCATTCCAAAAAAACCCGTTATGATGTCTATGTCATCAAGACATTATCGTAACTTTTCCAGTTTGAGAAATTTATGATTGTTATCAAATAACAGACGAAAACGACCATTTATACCATTTGCCGTTATAAATGGTTGCAGGGCGCTGGCAGGAAACTGAATTTTTCTGCCATCTTCTGAGCGCACAATGACGGCTTTTGCCGCACCCCGGTAATATTGCAAATACTTCTCTGGTGATATTGCCAGTGAAAAAAACACACCCTGCATCAAACAACCTATAGTAAATTACCAACCCCAGACAACACCTTCAAGCAGGTGATTGAGGTCATTATACTCTGAATTTTTGGAGACAATAAACTGTTTCGATTTCTTGCTAAAACGCTTAAACAGCTCAGAAGCACCGGCAGCACCTCTTTCTGTTGTCAAGGAGGCGACAATCTGGTCTCTTAGCTCCGAAGGGATTTTTTTGCTGGCTGTAATCGTCTGATTAGGCATTCTTATGCTTGTCCAGATAATTTTATATTGAGACCGGATATCTTCTGGCACTTTATTTTTGAAAAAACCATCCCTCATAACCGCAGCAGAACATTTACCGGATTTGAGTTTATTAAAGACACCTTTCATACCGCCTTTGGTTTCGACAAAAATAGGCTGCCGAACCGGATTTTTAAACTCACGTAACATTGAAATAGTGGCAAGATTTGGTGACGCCAGACCACAGATTTTTTTTGCGATCAAATCCTGAATTTGATTTATTCCCGAATCTTTTTTAGTAACGATATAAAACCCAAGGTGACCTTGTAACCTTACCAATGGTACATGCTGAATATGCTGCATACGCCATGCACTGAACTGCGGCCCATCAAACACCAGATCATAATCCCCCCGGCGCATTTTCATAGAATAGGTTAACCAGTCCCGGGGATGTTTATAAACTACTTTCTCGCCCATCATTACACTGAGCGCTTCAGCAATAGGCCCGTAAATCTTCTCACCCGCTGCCGGCTTTTCTCGCGGCGGCGCAGAAAAAATCAATTCTGCTTTAACAATAACGGGATAAATAAAGAACAGCGCAGAAAAAACTATGGTAATTATTTGTTTCATCATGAAAGCCCCTAAATGATTAACCAATTGCTTCTAGCAGTACTAGTTATTAGTTTTATTTATTATCTGCTAATTAACAATCATAGTAGTAAACGTTGTGTGTATCAAATTTGTAAAAAAAATAACAGCAAACAACCACTAACCGTCTAAGGGATTTTACCTATTTAGTCCCTGAAATTCTTGTATTGTAACGGCAAATCAATATCAGAACTTTTTAATAAGCTAATTGCATCTTGTAAATCATCCCTTTTTTTACCCGTCACTCTCACCTGCTCTCCTTGAATCGCCGCCTGAACTTTTAACTTGGATTGTTTCAACAGTTTAACGATTTTACGGGCATCATCTGTTTCTATACCCGCTTTCACATTTGCGCTCTGGTAAGCACGGTTGCCACGCTCATCAATATCGCCCATTTCAATGCTCCGCAGATCGAGCCCTCTTTTGGACATTTTATTAAACAATATCTCATGCATTTGACGAATCTGGAATTTGCTGTTGGCTTCGAGGTTCAATTCCGATTCCGTTTGTTTTACTTTGGCATCGCTGCCTTTGAAATCAAACCGGCTCGATATTTCACGATTTGCCTGGTCGACCGCATTTTTTAATTCATGTTGATCAACATCCGATACAATATCAAACGATGGCATATGAGAAACCTCTCTAAACAATATATAACAACAGGTTAAGATACATGATTTTTTCAAAGACTTCACGTGGCTTGATAATGCTGGGAGCAATCAGCGGCTTTTTAAGCATCATTTTAGGCGCATTTGGCGCCCATGCTATCAAACAATGGTTAGCTCCTGATTTAATGTCGGTTTATCAGACAGCGGTCAGTTATCAAATTTACCATTCCCTTGGCTTGTTACTGCTAGGCCTGATTTATCACCACCATCAAAATTCTCTGATACGTGCCGCCGGCTGGCTGATGATCAGCGGCACGGTTATCTTTTCAGGCAGCCTTTATATCCTCGCACTTGCCGATATTCGCTGGCTCGGGGCCGTTACGCCTGTCGGTGGCAGCTTTCTGATATTGTCATGGTTATTGTTAGCCATTGGCATCCGTAAACAAGCCTCATAATTTACGTTGCATAGCCGTTAAGATGCCGTGCAGTATGTTCAGCTCTCTTCTTGAGGGTTGTGACCTGTTTAAAAATATCTGCAATCTGCGCATCACATTTTCCGGGTTATTGCTGCCAAAAAACTCAATATCAGTCATCACTTGATACAGGTGCTGATGCAGTGTCTGAATTTGACCGGCTTTGGCCACCTGATCATCTCCTTCGGGCTTAGTAGCAGGCTCTGCATGAGTTTCCAATGATGAGTTAAAGAGCTCATAGGCTATCACCTGCACTGCGGCGGCGACATTAAGTGAGGTGCAATCAGGGTTTGTCGGGATATGCACCAGACGATGACATAAGGCCAGCTCTTCATTGGTTAATCCGGTGCGCTCCCTGCCAAATACAATGGCCACCGGCGCATCCGCTGACTGAAGCTGTGCCAGTGCCGTAGCGGCCATCTGATGCGGGTTTTCTACAACCCAGTTCAGCGTCCTTTCTCGGGCACTGGTACCTATCACCAGACTACAGTCAGCCGTTGCCGCCTCAAGCGAGGCGCAAACAACCGCACTATTTATGATATCAACAGCATGTGTCGCTCTAGAGGCGGCTTCTGCTGACGGAAATTCAACAGGATCGACCAGATACAATTGTGTCAGGTTCATGTTTTTCATGGCTCTGGCAGCGGCGCCGATATTACCGGGATGCGATGTATTTACCATGACGACGCGGATATTTTCTAACATGCTCTATAATCAAATTTGTAAAGGGGCTAATTCTGCCTGATTTGGATCATTCCCGATACAAATTTAAGTGTTTCTGTTAAACTACGCGCCGATTCAACCCAAGAGCTCTTTCGCAATGAAACCGATGATGAATATTGCCGTCCGTGCTGCACGTGACGCAAGTAAAGTAATTGTTCAGTATATGGATCGTGTTGATCACTTACCGGTCGTTACTAAAGAAAAGAATGACTTTGTCACAGAAGTTGATCAGAAAGCCGAAAGTGTGATCATTAATACCCTTAAGCAGGCATTTCCTGATCACTCGATTTTAGCCGAAGAAAGTGGTTTAGCGGGGCACAGTGAATATCAGTGGATAATTGACCCGTTAGATGGCACCACCAACTATTTACACGGTTTTCCGCAGTTTTCTATCTCGATAGCGCTAAAGCACAAAGACAAGCTGGTATTGGCTGTTGTTTATGACCCTCTGCGTCAGGAATTGTTCACTGCCAGTGCCGGTGACGGTGCATACCTTAATAACCGACGTATCCGGGTCAGCAAACAAAGCAGCCTCTCGGGCGCTTTATTAGGAACCGGCTTCCCCTACAAAGATCAGCGTTATCTGGATGCTTATCTGAATATGTTTAAAACCTTCTTCCCGGAAACCGCAGGCATTCGCCGTGCCGGTTCTGCCGCGCTGGATTTAGCTTATGTGGCCTGTGGTCGTTTAGATGGATTTTGGGAAATTGGTTTGCAGAGCTGGGACATCGCTGCCGGGGCACTATTAGTGCGCGAAGCAGGTGGTATCATTACCGACTTTTCTGCCAATGAAAACTATCTGGATAATGGCAATGTGATTGCTGGCAACCCCAAAGTCTTTAATCAAATGTTAAAGAACCTGGAGCCACATATTCCAGACAGCCTTAAATAAGTTCACCGCCTCAAGCGCTTTGCTGCTCCCACTCCTGCGGGGTATACGCTTTGATAGTTAAAGCGTGCAGAGCGCCACTGGTAATTTCCTGATTGACCGTGGCATACACCATCTTTTGTTCCTGCACCATGGTTTTACCTTCAAACGCGGCACTCACAACAGTCGCCTCAAATTTACTGCCATCACCTGTGACACTCACTGTACTGCCGGGCATACCCGCTTCAATCAATGATTTTACTTCTTCCGGGGTCATTAGCTGTTCGCCTATTTATTCAAAAATAAAGGACACGAAGTCTACACTCTGGAAAACTCCTGTCAAACCACTATTAACGGGCTTATTTCATCAACACCAATACAGATTGATATAAAAAAAGCCATATCATCAAGATATGGCTTTTTATTTATTAGAGCAATATTGAAATTATTGTTTATTTAATAACTCTTCGACATGATCTAAGTCATTGATCACACGCCAGCTGCCGCCACTGGATTCAACCTTGTTTCTCCACTCATCAATACGCGCCATGTATTCTCTTGGGTCAACATTGTCGGTGCGAAGTTTTGTTACATTCAGTGCCGTCACCACTACACTATTAAAGTTAATAGGGAAATCTCTGATATGACCTTTGGGGATTTCTTCTTTCATATCAGAAAAAACGAGGATATGACGATTGCCAGCCCCTGTTTCTTCAAGAAACTCTATTGCCTGCAACATGCCGCCACTGATATCGGTATAAGTACTGCTTTTCACTTCATCAACCATTTTATTGATGGCTGCCTGGAAAGCTCTTTTCTGAGAGTTCGCAGCTGAAGGCCGGTCATCAAACGTCATTTTGGCGACAATATCTTTCTCGCTAAAACTACCACTGTCAATTCTGGCAACAGCAAAAGAATCACCGCTGGTCATGGTACCTAAAAGGTAGTTAATAATTGACTGTGCCTTGCTCAGCTCCTGTGTATAGGTACCGGATGTATCGAGTAACAACATCACCGCTGTCGCGTGCGACTTAGGATCCGAACAAGCCGACAAAACGGTTAATAAACCCGCTGTTATTAGTATTCTCACTTTTTTAATCATTTTTCCCCCTAACTTCCTGTCTTGTTTAAACAGATGGTTTATGTTGACTATTATGACCTGACTTGGTTTTATTCTTACCCCTGAAGCTGTCTTCCAGTTTCAGCGGAATAAAAATTATAAGATCATAGGTATTTAAAATAATATGGCCGATATTACTGGCCAGACTGCCCACTTGTCGAATCAAAAAAGCCAGTGTTTTTAAGCTAAACTCCGCTGCCATACCGATGACGGTTCTCAGCGCATGCACAAAAGACTCCAGCGGGATCGCAATTAACATTAACGCAAATGGCAATATAAAACCCATCGTCATCTGGCCGACAGTGGTAATCCACCTGAACTCTGGTGCTTCTACGATGACACCTGCCAGACTTTGAGTCAACGCTTCGCGGTCTGCCGCTAATAAGTCACGCATGTAAGCCAGCGACGACTCTATGCCAGCAAAAATAACCAGCAATACAAAAGCCACCAGCATCATTTGCTTTCTCAGCTTATCATCTAATGAACCAATAATCGGAAAGAGTTTGGTGATTTGTAATGACTCCATTAAAAACAGACCCAATACTATTTCAAAAAACACCAGTACAAGTGCCGCCACGTCCGAGGCACGTAATGGTCCCAGACGACTGCTGCCACCGACCATTTCAGACATCGGTAATGCAATCAACTGAAAGTTAACATAAACGCCCAGCAATGCGATTATCAATACCAGACCCGAGGTAAAAAACTGCGTCATAGCCGATGAGGATAGTACACGCTCTGCCAGATTGGTTTTTGCCATGATCTGTTCATATTTTTCAATTTGAGTATCGATCACCTTAGAACGGTCTTCAAGACCGACAATTTTCTTTTCAACACTCTGCAGTGTTTTGTTCAGGTTTCGCCAGTAAGGCATCATCGTTTTCAGCAAACTATGACGCTCTTTACTTGCACGGCGAAACTCAGTAATTTCTTTCTCGCTATTGTGTTTCATGGTGGTCTGAATTTCACCCAGAATTCTGGTCACCATAGGGTCACCGTTACCCTCGATACTGCTGACTGACCTGATCACATCGACATAATTCTGCGGCATCGGTGGCACTTCAGACGCCTCCCGGTAATCATTGTCGATTCTTGTAATCTGATCATTTAACTCACGCTGCAGTGAAGGGTAGCCACTCAAATCACGTGTCACGACATCTTCAACCCGGTGAAACTCTCTTTCGATATAACGTTCTGTGTCTAGCATGCCCGTAGCCAGCAATACTTCGCGGTTTCGTTCGCGCAAATGTTTTTCTAATGCGCTCACCGAATGGGCTGTCATGCGCATAGCGTTTCTGATAATCAAACTGAAACTTCTAATGACACGATGCGCGGGTGTTCTTGCCAACCACATGGTCAAAATAATGATGACTAACCAAATAACAGCCGAAACACCGGGGTTGGCAGGCCACCAGATGGCCATTATTTCTGAAAATGTCATACTTACCTCCATGCATCTGCATGTTTTTCAAGTTATTATTTTTATACAATCGATTGACAGTCACACCGTTCATAAGCCGAAGTGATAATGTCTGGTATAGCTCAATTCAATTAGCCCTTGGCCTTTCTAAACATTGCCAGCGATCTTCTAATCAAGTCTGATCGCTTATCTGTGGCCTTATTTGTTATAGGACACAAAAGCCAAATAAACAAACACATCTTTATAGGGTAGTACAGAGACGAGGCGAAAATGAAAGCATTGAAGATAAAGGGTCAGGTTCATCCGATAAGCTCTGATGAACGGTCAAGATTAAGCTAGCGGTTAAACTGCATATCCAGCGGCTTATGTTGAAGGTTTGCTAATTGTTCGCGTAATTCAAGGATATGTTGTTCCCAGTAGCGCTGCTCACCAAACCAAGGAAAAGCCATTGGAAAAGCAGGATCTTGCCAGCGTTTTGCTATCCATGCGGCATAATGGACCAGGCGCATCGTCCTTAAGGATTCTATCAGGCCTATTTCTGCTTTATTAAACGCATAGAACTCTTCGTAGCCTTCTAATATTTCCTGTAATTGCAGCCGCTGCTCGTCTTCCGTGCCTGATAACAACATCCAGATATCCTGCACAGCCGGGCCCATTCTGCTGTCATCAAAATCCAGAAATTCAGGCCCTTTATTATCGCCATGGTCGGTCCATAAAATATTGCCAACATGACAGTCTCCATGCAATCGAATATTTGTAAATTCTATTTTATGGTACGCATCCAGCACATGCTGAATTAAATCTTGCATCAGCGAGGTGTAGGCCGGCATCAGGTAATCCGGGATAAATTCAGCTTTTAACAAATACTCGTATGGCTCGGTTAAAAAAGCCTCTGTATTAATTGACGGCCGATGTTGATATGCACTGCTGGCACCGGTTGCATGAATCCGCCCTATATACCGGCCCAGCTGATAAAGGTGTTCATGATCACTCAGTTCCGGTGCCCTGCCGCCTTTGCGTTCAAATAATGCAAAACGGTAATCCTGACTATGATACAGGCTGTTGCCCTGCTCATCTCTGATGGCCGGGATAACCGGAATATCGTTATCTCTCAGTTGCTGGCTAAACTGATGCTCTTCTAAAATTTGCTCATCGGTCCAGCGTTTCGGCCGATAGAATTTTGCAATCAACGGTAAACTGTCTTCAATGCCCACCTGATAAACCCGGTTTTCATAACTATTTAAAGCCAGAATCCGCAGGTCACATAAATAACCCTGGCTTTCTACCGCGTCAATGATCAGGTCTGGTGACAAATCATAGAAGCTATCCTCGATTGTTTTTTCCGTCTGCTCAGTCTTCAAGGCTTTCCCATTGTGCATAGGACTGTGAAAGTTCTTGCGTCATTGATTCCAGCCTGTCTTTATCTTTTGCCATTAACTCAGCTTCTGATTTGAAATAATCCGCTTCACTCATTCGGGCATGCAGGGCTTCAATATTGCTTTCCAGCTCTTCAATCAACACCGGCAATTTTTCCAGCGCCAGTTTATCTTTATAACTTAACTTTTTAGCTTTGGCCGGCAGCGTAGCATCTGTTTTTATCTCCGCTGTTTTTTTAGGTGCGTTCTTTTTCTCAGTTTCCAGTGTGGCTCGCTGGCGCAACCAGTCATCGTAACCACCGATAAATTCGTTCAGTACCCCGTTGCCTTCCATTACAATGGTACTGGTCACCACTTTATCAATAAAGTCGCGGTCATGGCTGACCAAAATCAATGTACCTTTATAGTTGGATATTAATTCTTCCAGCAGGTCCAGTGTCTCGAGATCTAGATCATTAGTGGGTTCATCCAGTACCATTACGTTAGATGGCTTCAAGAACAGTTTCGCCAGTAATAAGCGGTTTTTCTCGCCGCCCGATAGCATGCGCACCGGTGAACGCGCCCGGTCAGGTGCAAAAAGAAAATCCCCCAGATAACCGATAACGTGTTTTTGTGCGCCGTTAATTTCAACACTTTCACGACCTTCAGCCAGGTTATCAATAACCGTTTGATCCTCATCAAGCTGAGAACGTAACTGGTCAAAATAAATAACCTGTAAATTAGTGCCCAGCTTGACCTCACCCGAGTCGGGCGCTAATTCACCTAACAGTATTTTAAGAAAGGTCGTTTTACCGGCACCATTAGCGCCAATCACGCCAACCTTATCGCCACTTATCAGCAAGGTAGAAAAGTGCTCGACGATTTTTTTATCACCGTAGGCAAATGAAACGTCTGTCAGTTCAGCTACCTGCTTGCCCGAGCGGTCACCGCCCTGCGCCTGCATATTGACTGAGCCCTGCTGTTCGACTCTGGCCTTGCGCTGATTGCGCAATTCTTTTAATGCACGAACGCGGCCTTCATTACGGGTCCGCCTGGCTTTAATGCCCTGACGTATCCAGACTTCTTCCTGTGCCAGCTTTTTATCAAATAACGCGTTATGTCTTTCTTCTTCTTCGAGAGCTTCCTGCTTTCTAACAAGATAGGTTTCATAATTGCCCGGCCACTCGGTTAATGTGCCCCGGTCCAGTTCGATGATTTTTGTTGCCAGTTTTTTCAGAAATGAGCGGTCATGGGTGATAAATAAAAGAGAAATCTTCTGGTCAATCAGAAAATCTTCCAGCCATTTGATCGCTTCGATATCCAGATGATTGGTCGGCTCATCCAGTAACAGCAAGTCAGGCTCGGTCACCAGGGCTGCCGCCAGCATCACCCGCCTTTTCATACCTCCGGATAATGACGGAAACATCACATCCGGATCCAGCTGCATTTTGGTAATAACAGCACTGACTTTTTGTTCCAGCTTCCAGCCATCAATAGTTTCGATTTGCTGTTGCAAGCGGTCCATCTCGCTCATCAACTTTTCAGTATAGTTTTCAGCCATCTGATGGCTGACATCATGATATTGAGCAATCAGTTTGCCCGCATCTCCAAGACCCTGAGCAATAACATCAAACACGCTGCCGTCTTCAGCGCCACTGGGTTCCTGAGCTAAAGATGCGACCGTTAAATCCTGACTCCGCTCGATAATGCCATCATCAGAAATCATTTGTCCTTCTATCACCCGAAACAATGATGATTTGCCGGCGCCATTGCGGCCGATCAGGCAGATACGCTCACCTTTTTCGACAGAAAAGTTCACCTTGTCGAGCAATTTATGCTCGCCCATGTGAAAAGAAATGTCACGTAATCGAATTAATGCCATAAGCCTGCTTTACCTTAACCATTGAGTGCATTGCAGCAAACTGCATTTGCATGCCACTCATATCAATATCTCTTAAACAAAAAAGCAGGCTAATGCCTGCTTTTCATTAAACTATGCCGGTTATTATACACTAACTACTGGCCTAACTGCTCCTGCTCAATCGATAAAAACACCTGATAGGCATTTCGACGGTGCGCCGCTTCATAGGCCGGCAGGTCGGCAAACTCGGACCAGTCGGCCTGGCTGAAGGCCGTATCAAAATCCTGCAGTTCCTGCACTGCATTTGTCATTACCTGGCGCACTTTTGCTAAATATTTTCTCGTCAGGGTTATCGCTTCACTTGGCACCTTTGCATGCGGGCCGTGGCCTGGAATCAAAGCCACAATATCATCGGTTTCAAACTTGATCAGCGTATGCAGCCAGTTCTTTGTATTGGAATTGCCCAGAAATGGTACCCGGCCCTCAAAAATAATATCTCCTGAAAATAAAACCTTATCATTTTCTACATATAAGGTCATATCACCCTGAGAATGTGCAGAACCGAGCAAACTCATCACAAAAGTCGTATCACCGAGTGTAAATTGCTGAGACTCTGCAATCACGGTATCGGGTGAAATCAGTTTCGTCTGTTCATTAACCCATGGCTCAAGTGAAAAGCGACGTTCTTCAAGGCGCTCTGCGGCAAAAGGAGAAAGCAGGTATTCCTCGTGTCCGATCGGCGCAATAATCTCAGCACCCAGTTCTTTAAATACCTGTAAACCATAAATGTGATCAGCGTGATAATGCCCCACCACGACTTTTTTAATGGGTTTATCAGTCACCGTGCGGATCTTTTGAATCAGTTTTTTTGCCAGTGAAGGCGAGCCCAATGCGTCATAGACCACCACTCCTTCTGATGTCACCACAAAACCGGCATTGGAGATAAAACCCTCATTATCGGTCGCCATGCCGGCGACGCCGCTGACGTAATAAACCCTGTCGCTGACTTGATGTAATTTCATTTCAACCGTCGAATCGACGTAATGTTGAAGTATCTCTTTTTCATCCAGCACCGGGTTTTTATCCGATGAACACGCTGTCATCGATAATACGGCAAACACGATGCCGGCATAAGCCAGGTATTTATTGCATATAAGCATGCTGTTCCTCATTTTGTAAACGAATGATTTCAGCGTCACCCATTGGCACCATCTCCACGAAACCGTGAATTTGACTGGCCTTAAGGCCGTGAGCTTCGGCCGCTAGCTGACACATTTTTATTTTAATGACTTCACTTTCCACCAGACTCTGAGCACGCTGCATCACCTCTTTATACCTGGGGTAATTTTTAGTTGCAAAAAACGGGATTTCAGGGCCGTGTAAAACCAGCACGATTGAGCTATCAAATGGATCTGCGCCGGTTATTTTACTCAAAAAACTGGCTCTATCCAACACCCCGGAGAGCGCCCTGAGTGTCTTTACATTGACATCGTAAACCGCTTTTTGTGGTTTATAAGTGTAATGTTTAGCTGTGGCACCGGACCATGGTGTGTTCTCCGCTGCAAACACAACAGCAGAAGACAATAACAGCAAAGCCCCTATTAAACGCATTATTTGTAACATGATTGAGTCCAGATAAGCAGCAGAAGTAACTAAGACCAGAGTATTATTAATTAGTTGCCGGGTAAAGACAACAAGGCTTATTTAGACAGGTTTGATAGTAAGATGGTTAAGCCGGCAGTTAACGGGTTGCAATTTCAGCGGCGAGTTTACCGGTTGCCTGACGCAGATATAAACTTAACAAGCGCGCAATGCCCGCTAATAACTTAACGCCTAATTTGGGGTGACGCAGTATCACCATATCATAATGTGCCCTCGACAGGATCACCAGTGTTGACTGGCGTGCGCCGACCACGGTCGCTGAACGCGGGCTCAAGTCCAGCATTGACATCTCACCCAGTGACTTGCCACTGCTTATCCAGGAAACAATCACATCTTTTTCATCCTCGATATCCTTATGCACATGCAACAGGCCTTCGGCAACAAAACACATGTAATCGCCGGCCTCACCCTCTTTAAAAACCACCTCACCTTTATTTATATCACGCACAGTGAGGTGTTTTGATATCTGACTCAGTTCGAGCGATTCAAAGTGATTGAAAAATGCCATTTCCGAGATAAGGTTTAGCACTCTGTCGACCGTGCTTAACTCATTTGTCATTGCCATATCTTGAGTTTCCCAGCTTCATCTATTGAATAAATATAGCCTGAGAATAGCAATTGGTCTGTAAATTAAATAGGATGTAACAAACTTATTACAATACCTGAATGACGAGCAAACTAATGACTAAACCCAGCTTCTACTGGCATGATTATGAAACCTTTGGCACCAGCCCATCCAAAGACCGACCGGTTCAGTTTGCCGGTATACGCACAGATGCTGACTTTAATATCATCGACGAACCACTTGAGCTGTTTTGCAAACCCGCCGATGATTTCTTACCCAACCCTGAGGCCTGTCTGGTCACTGGCATCACGCCACAGCAAGCCCTTCAAAAGGGCATACCTGAGGCCGAGTTTGCCGCCAAAATCCATCAGCAACTCTCCCGGCCTGCGACCTGTACCCTTGGTTACAATAATTTACGTTTCGATGACGAAGTCACCCGCTTCATGTTTTACCGAAACTTTTTCGACCCTTATGCCCGTGAATGGCAAAATGGCAATTCTCGCTGGGATATTATTGATCTGGCACGTCTCACCTATGCCCTCAGACCCGATGGCATCGAATGGCCTCTCAATGAAGACGGTTTACCCAGTTTTAAACTCGAACACCTGACCGCGGCCAACAAGCTGACACACGATGCCGCACACGATGCGCTCTCTGACGTGCACGCCACCATTGCCATCGCCAAACTCATCCGCGACAAACAACCGCGCCTGTATGAGTTTGTCTATAACAACAAAAGCAAACAAGCCGTCTCAAAATTACTTGATCTGGCGGCACAAAAGCCTGTCTTGCACACATCAGGCATGATCCGCAGTGAATTTGGCAACACGGCCATGGTGGTACCGGTCGCCCAGCACCCAAGCAACAAAAACGGCATTATCGTCTTTGACTTAAGACAAGACCCCACGGCCCTGATTAACGAAGAACCGGAAGAAATTGCCTACCGTTTATTCAGCCCGCAGTCCGATCTGCCAGAAGGCATTGAACGCATTTTATTAAAAACCGTACACATTAATAAAAGCCCGGTGATCTCGCCACTCAACACATTAAATGCCGATGCCGCAAAGCGCACGAAAATTGATATCGCACAGGGCATGAAACACCTGCAGATGATCCAGCAATGCGAAGGGCTTGCCGACAAGATCCAGGAAGTCTTCATGGAACAGGAATTTGAGCCGCATACAGACCCGGACCTGAGTTTATACAGTGGCGGCTTTTTCTCACCGAGTGACCGCAGCGAAATGAACCAGATTTTAAAAACCGCACCGGCAGACCTGGCCACATTATCTCCCTCATTCGAGGACAGTCGATTAGCGGAAATGTTTTTCCGTTATAAAGCCCGTAATTACCCCGAGCAGTTGAGTTTTGATGAACAGCAAGAATGGCAGGAATACCGTCGAAGCAAGCTGAATGATCAGCAGTCATCACTGGGGCTGGGCTTTGCAGAGTTTGATTATTTAATGACTGAGATACGGCAAAGAGAGGGACTGTCGGAAAGAGATAATGGTGTTTTAACTGAGATTGAAAGTTACCGGTTTGAATTAGAGCAGTCGCTCTGACTTTTTTTCTGCATATTAGCCAGCTGCAGGCCAATTGCTTTGCTGTTACAGAGTCGCTATTGCTCCGGCGTTTAGTCATATCTAAACCAAGATCAAAAGCTTCATCCCCCGCGCTGTCAGGTGTATTGGTTTTCATTACTCGTACAAAGAAAAACACACTTAAAAGAAATACATCCCGTGAAAGGCCCTCATTTTTTTATACGGCCATGTCAACCGGGGTGGCGTTTTGCTGCTGACTTTTGTGATGCTGTAGACAGAAAATGAGCCGGCTGATGACGAAAGTGAATTGTAGTAGGCTTTCATAATGATAAATAGACATGCCCGCCGCTGCGGCAAGCGGCAATACTGAGTCAGAACCAACAACTGCCAGCTTGCCAAAGCCATCACTCAATCACTGCACATCCTCTGTCTATTGATATGCTGAAAACGACTTTATCAATGCCAGCATTGTTGAAGCTCAGCCACTGAATTAAGAACTTTGTCCGGCGTTATGCCACAAGCCAGGTCACTTTCTCGAAACTTACCCGTTTTCACCAGCCATGCCGCGATACCAGCTTGCTGGGCACCGGCAATATCACTTTGAATATCATCACCGATCATCACCGTGTCTTTAGCCGCTGCTCCCAGAATTTTTAGCGCAGCATTAAAAAAAGCATTAGCCGGTTTACCCATAACCTGCGCCTTTACACCACTGGCATACTCCAGGGCTTTAATAAACGGCGCAATATCAAGCCGCAGGCCTTCTTCTGCCTGCCAGTAACGTGTCATGCCTAAAGCAATAAATGGGGTGTCTGGTCTGGCCATTAATTGTCTGAAAATCTGGTTCATTAACTTATAATTCCAAGCAAAGCCCAGA
>Ga0224506_10000356_pt1 | contig 41550 bp, 40 predicted proteins | sample SF_Jan12_sed_USG_2_FD_169108 | JGI IMG/M metagenome (GOLD analysis project Ga0224506, IMG submission 169108) | Sediment microbial communities from San Francisco Bay, California, United States - SF_Jan12_sed_USGS_8_1 | ecosystem: Environmental > Aquatic > Marine > Sediment | place: USA... | reverse complement strand
TTATAACTGTCTTTTTATTATTTATTTTCTCAGCCTAAGAGATACTACTAACATGTTGAACATCCAATAATCTAAGGCAAGCCTCCAGAGAAGTCTATACCCCTTCGGCGATTGATTGGACACACACCTCTCCGATTAATTAGATATTCGATTAATGATACGATTGATTGGACACACACCGCTCCGATTAATTAGATATTCGATTAATGAGCTCGATTAATGAGACACACACTGCAAAAATAAATATTTCAAAAATCGGCATATTTACATCTAATGGGGTAAGTACCAGAGAGAATTTTTTCTTTTTAGGAATTCAGATGTTTTTTTAGACGGCTTATCTGATTTTTAGATACAGCTATCCTATCAGCCTGTTTTATGCTGCAAATGGCGTGTTTTTGGGGAGGGTGTTAAGCCGATTTTTCTAAAATATCTCGCCGTCGATGGAATTTTTTATAATAGATCTCTTCGAATTTGGTGGCGTTGATGAGCCATTCTTTTCGACTGAGGTTTAATCGCTCTACTATGGGTGGAATATGGGCTGAAATAGCCCCGCGTTTATCATTTCTGAGTATCCGCCCGGTGGCATCAACCAGCGCCAGATAATCTTCCAAGCTAAACAAAATACCCGATTGTGCTTTTTCCACCATACTGCCTTCAAATCTGGAAAGAGGCTTTATCGGCAAATTAAAACGCAATAAGACTTGTTGGGTTTGTTGTTGCTCAACGGCACGTTCTAAATCGAAATCAGGCTTGATTCGTTGTTTGATACTGGTGTGATCGGAGGTTTCTGGCGTGGCGGCGATATCGGCTCGAACAGGGTTTAAGTCGACGTAGGCCATACAGGATAATAACGCTTCTTCCGTCAGCAAAGCCTGCGACTTATAACGTGATTCCCAGAAGTGGCCGGTACAGTTGTCTTCACTGTTGGCTTGTCTGGCAATGGGTTCATTCAAACACTTCATAAACCAGCCTAAGCGGCTCAAACGCTTGCGGTACCGGGCGATACAGGCACTCACGACCTCTAACTCGGCCGGAATTAGAGCCTCCCCGGATTGCCATTTTTGAATGAGAGGTGGCCCTTTGAATAAAGACGTCCAACGTTCAATGACCTCTTCATTACTCCAAGTAAACGCTTGTTCTGGGCAGATTTTTAGCACAATGTGATGGTGATTGCTCATCACGGCATAGGCGCAGATGTCGATAGCAAAAATAGAGGATAACACCCAAATCCGTTCTTCAATCCATTGGCGGCGGTGTTCGTAACTCTGGCCGGTGGACTGATCAACGCCACACAAAAAAGTACGGCGCACACAACGGGAGGTAACATGGTAGTAGGGTGTATCTTCGATACATACGAGTTCCTTTCGTGGTCTGGGCATCGTGAATTCCTTTCACTGATAAATGACAAATCGAATGTGTCATGCTAATGAGGCGGTGCTGAATTGTCAATTTCTAGTGTGTGTCTCACTTGCTCGTCAAGGCGGTGCTGAATTGTCAATTTCTAGTGTGTGTCTCACTTGCTCGTCACTTGCTCGTCAATTTCTAGTGTGTGTCATGCTTGCTGGAGTGTGTGTCTATCTTCCTGATGTGGCTCGTTCGCTTAACTTCCTCTTTCTTGCTATTTATTAATGGAAATTACGGAATAATGAGTTGCAATATAGAGAAAACCTGACAGATTAGTATGCTAAATAGAACTAAGGACAGGCTTTAGGCTAAATCTGATTTATGGGGATTATTCTACAGCCTTGTTAGACAATGAATGAGGTACTAATGCACATTATCAGGATAGCAGCTTTTTCAGACGGTAATACCGGTGGCAACCCGGCAGGAGTTCATATTTCAGAACAGCACCCTTCTGCAGCCGAAATGCAGTCGATTGCTGCCGATGTTGGATATTCTGAGACCGCTTTTGCAGAACCTATTCAAAACGGTTGGCGTGTCAGGTATTTTTCCCCTGAATCCGAAGTTCCGTTTTGTGGTCACGCGACTATCGCACTGGGAGCGGCATTAGCAAGGCAAAATGGACCAGGTATCTATTCTCTTACTCTTAATAATACAAATATATCTGTAGAAGGTTTTTCAAAATCTGACAACTACTCAGCTGCGCTTCAGTCACCCATAACTCACTCAAAACCAGCTGATACTAAAACAGTTCAGGCTGCATTGAAATTGTTTGGATATGAGCAACAAGACCTTAATCATAATATTCCACCAGCTTTTGCAAACGGTGGCGCAAATCATTTGATCATTTGCCTGAACTCACGTTATAAATTAAGTGCAATGACATACAATTTGGAGGATGGTCGGGCATTCATGCGAGACCTTGGGTTAGTAACGGTTATGCTGGTGTACTCTGAAACAGAACAACTTTTCCATACCCGCAACCCTTTCGCGTCAGGTGGTGTTTACGAAGATCCCGCAACTGGTGCGGCTTCCGCTGCATTTGCGGGCTATCTTAGAGATATCAATTGGCCACACAAAGGCGAGGTCAACATCGTGCAAGGAGAAGATATGGGATCTCGCTCATTAATACGAGCAGAGTTGACTGATGTGCCAAGCTCTTCAATACGTGTCTCGGGTTCTGTCAGATTTATGAAAGAATCAGGGTAGTGTTAATTGAGACCTACTTACACGGATGCCTAACAAATTACAGCACTCGGAGAATTACCTGCTGTGCTCCAAATTTTCCGGTGAGCAAAAAACGTTAAGTCATAAAAATTTAATATGCACAAGTAATTCCTTGTGACCAGATTTACTATAAAGAAGAGAGTTTGAAATGATAAGGTTGTTTATCCTTTTTGTTATTGTTCTAGTTGCATGGATGCTATTTCGAATGTTGACTAGAAAGGCAACGTTAGAGGAAGCAAGAACAATAGGTCTTCAAGAAGCAAGTTTACACATTAACAATCCTATATTATTTGAGGATTACCTTGAAGCTAGACGGGTTCCTCAAGAGGTGCTGGATTCTTTAATAGAGGAAGGTAGAATTCCTTCCTATCACTGGCGGCAGTACATATTCATTGAAAATCGTGAACTGATTAAAGCTAACAAATAGACTGAACAAATCCAATCAAAGCGGACTGTCACTATTTTTGTTCCAAAAATGCCGCTAATTTACTCAATCCGTTGTTGGTGACGTTAGCTGTCTCGGTCGCCCATTTAGAAAGCAAGTTATTAATTTTAAATTATTAACAAAGGAGTAAATATATGTCACAACCAAGAATGAATATTTATGGTTTCCCTCATAAAGGTTTAAGAAATGCGATTTCTCAATTATGTCAATCAGCAGGAAATACTACTTGTTCTGATGCGGACTCTCTAGGGAAGTTAAAAGAGATAGGTAATGAAGTATTTATACTACTTCAACTTCATGCTCACTCTGAAGAGACAGTAGTTTTGCCCGCTTTAGAAAAAAAAGTTCCAGGAAGTACTACTGATAATATTGAAGAGCATAAACAATTGGAAAAAGAGATTGAAAAATTAAAGGAACAGTTAAATTCAATTTCGGCTGACTCACCTCCAGATGTTATGGCTAGTTTCTATACCCATGTTGCTAACTTTCATTCTAATTATTTATCACATATGGCAATGGAAGAAAGTAAAATGAATCAATTAATTTGGGCTAATTTTACCGACGCCGATCTTATGGGGCAACATGGGCAAATAATGTCTACTTTAAAGCCAGAGCAAATAATGATGTGGTTTAAATATATCGTACCCGCATTAAATCACTTTGAGCGAACCATTATCATGGGAGGATTTAAAGCTAATGCACCTGCACCATTTGTTGAATCTGTTTTTAGCATGTTATCTGGTTTGTTGGAAAAAGATGAATATAATAATTTAGAGACGGCACTTGAATAAGACAATTAACAAAGGTGTAAATTTCCTGTTTACGGCGACGTTATGTGTCTATGGAGCATGAGCTTTGAGAAAGATTGTAATATTTGGGAATTCAGGTTCAGGTAAGTCAACTCTCGCAAAAAAGCTCTGCAGTTCTGAAGGTTTGTCTCATTTAGACCTCGATACGTTGGCTTGGATGCCAACAACACCACCAGAAAGAAAAATTTTATCAGAATCGGAAGCAGAGATAGTACATTTCATTAGTTCGAACACTGGTTGGGTTATTGAAGGCTGTTATTCAGATTTACTTGAAATCGCACTATTATTTTCAAACGAACTTATATTTATTAATCTTCCAGTAGAATTGTGTATAGAGAATACGCGTAAGCGTCCTTGGGAGCCTCATAAGTATGAATCCAAAGAAGCCCAGGATAGTAATCTAGCCATGTTAATCGATTGGATAGCTCAGTACCCTGATAGAGCTGATACATTTTCCAAAGCTTCGCATACAGCACTCTATGAAAGATATCCGGGCAAGAAATCTATGATTACATATAATGGGTAGTAAACCCATGACAAATAAAGGCAGCATTGTCCTTTGGGCTGGACGCGCTAACGCGCGAGGCTGCTTTGGACGTTAGATTTAAAAGGACACAAACATGATGAATATTAAACTTTCTCTCTTTGCAACAATTGTCATTCTGTCTGTTTTTGGGTGTGCCTCCCAGACACCAACAGTAATAAAGAATGGACAATCTTCCACTTCAAGTGATTCTGCAGCCCAATTATATATTTTTAACATTAGCGGGCCTACTCTTATCCCTCAAAACCAAAAGGTAATTGATAATGGCAAGGTACTAGTAAGCCTTCCGAGGAATAAATACAAAATAGTTACAATTTCGACAGGGGCTCACCAACTGGGTTTTCAATATAGAGAAAAGCCCGTAGTTAACCTAAATGCTGTAAAGGGCGAGACATATTATGTGGTTGTTGGTTATAACCCGGCTAGATCTTGGGCATTCCCACTCGCAGGTGACCCCTTAGTAATTAAGCAGCTTTCAGAGGAAGAAGCACAACCTCTAATAGAAAAACTGGATCTCCGATGAGTTCATCAGCAAACAAATTCAATCTAACAAGCGCATGCATCGGATGGCAAAAAGCTCCGCTCATTCGTCGCTGATGTGAGACATTAGACGTGTTTCAAACCATTATATTTGCAACAAACTAACAGCAGATTTAATGTATTAAAGTATATGATTTTAGGGGGAAACTGAGATTTTCAGCAGTATCAACCAGAGATAAAAGGCATTCAATATAGTAGTTCCTTTCTTCCGGTAATCTCGGTTTTCACTTCAACGATGGCTTCATCAATATTGAAACCATCTAACACCCATTCAAAATATATTCTATTTGTTTGCGGTTACAATGGGTGCCGGTGTCTGCTGAGCGCTTTAAGTTTCCAGATATTCACGGGCGTATTTTATATCGTGGGATTGTATGTGATTAACTAACCAGGAAGAAAGTTTTCGAACCCATTCATCAGTTTGAGCAGGATTGAAATTAACCTCAAACTCACGCTGGAACGTCATAAGGCTATCGATTAAACTTTTGTGGGCCTTTTTATGCTCTTCCAAACCAGGAAAGCCATTCCGGCCCATAAAATTTTCCTCCCAGATAAAATGTATCTCTGTGTATTCACTCAAAGCTCCCATAGCCTTTCCAATCGATAATTTTGAACGTTTTTTCAAAATCAGTAATAACACCTCGTTCATCATACTGACCATAATCTGGTGTTGACGATCGGCCTCATCTATATTCAGCTCAGTCACAGAATTATGTCTAATCAGATGTTCTTGGTATTTAGCATCTTCACTAAGGTTTGCATCATACTCAAATCTCTGGGTTAGGATTTTTAGCTCCGATGCCATTGCAGAAAGCTGATTGGAATCTGCCGCGAGCCTTTCTGATTCCTCATAAGATCGATCCGTCTGATCGGATATTATAGTCAAGCTTTCCGAAACCTCATTTGCCGCAACACTTTGTTCTGTAGCTGTTGCAGCGATTTGAGCGTTGATATCAACAATTTCATTCACTCGCTCAACAATTTCCAGCATCTTTCGATTTGATTCTTGACCTTTTTCAACTGTAGCCTTTGTAACAGCCCGGCTTCGATCCATTCCGGCATTCACTTCAGAAATACCCAATTGTAACCCTTCTATTAATTGCTGAATTTCCGTGGTTGATTCCTGTGTTCTTTGGGCTAATGACCTTACCTCATCAGCAACAACTGCAAACCCTCTGCCTTGTTCACCTGCCCGTGCCGCTTCAATAGCTGCGTTTAATGCCAGCAAATTGGTTTGCTCAGCGATTCCACGAATAGTGCCCAGTATACCGGCAACATTATCACTACTGGACTTTAACGATTCGATAGACTCAACCGAGTCTTCTACGATCTTAGCCAAATCGTTCACCGATTCGATCGTTTCATTGATGATTAGATTACCGCTGGTAGCGGCTTCTTTGCCTTTGCTGGCATTAGTTGATGCGAGCTCTGTATTCTGGGCAATCTCCGAAATTGAAGCACTCATCTCAGTAATCGCAGAGGATGCCTGAGTCATCTGATCTCTATTATGCTGCATAGAATCAGCAAGATTTTTACTTATTTCGGCAAGTCGTCCAGATGTTGTTGACACATTGGAACTAGACTGAATTACTCCATCGAGCACTCTTGTAAACCCTGACGCGATCTCATTTACAAACACACCAATAGTTCCAAGTTCATCACTACTGGCATTACTAACTCTGGAATCCAGAAAGCCCTCTGTAATATCACCTGATACCGTCTTTAATTGGTCGACCATTCGATGAATAGCGATATAAATTGCGATAAAGGAGTAAAAAATCAGTATAAGTAAAACCGCGTTGACAATAATGGCAAACAATAGCTCTTGATATCCTCGATCGACCTTATTATTTAATCGCTCTTTTAGAAGCGGTAGAAGAACGTCATACAACCCTAAAATTCCACTGATGGTTTGAGTGCCCTGATCAAAAAATTGTTGTGCGGTTAAGCTCGACTGTTGTTTTTGTATTAAATCGTTTGTGGCGAGCTCTAAATAATCTTCCAAGGTCGATATAGCAGAGTTATATACAGAGGATATTTGGCCTGATATTTCCGGCTCTGATTTAATGATGTACTGCACATCTTTTTGAACTTTACGTAATCGTTCATTATCGGCAAATTTACTCACGGCAAGCATGCTTGCTGGAGAGAAATCATTGCCAGAAATAACGCCTGCCCCTTTTCCCCGTAATCGGCCTAACACTTCGACCTGAGCAGGAATAGTGTCCATTAGTAAGCTAATTATGGCAGCATTGATGGAGTCAGGATCTACTGCCAGCTTGCCATTTCTTCGAACTGTATCTAAATAATTCAGGACTTGTGCAATTACTTGGGTATAGTCACTAAATACCGGTGCTGGCTCCCTGTTAAAAGCCGACTTTGTAATATTATTCCAGCGATTCTGAAGCATAACAGCCTGATCGAGATTTAGAGATTTTCCTATTTCTGACTCAACGGCTAGCAACTCAACAAATGCCCGATCAACTTCCTTTCTTTTTTCCAAAATTTGGGGTTCAACACTATTTTCACCGTTAAGAAAGCTATTTGTCATGCCTCTGGTCTGAGCAATATTGACGAACAGCTTTCTTAACGGCTCAACATACCTGGCAGCTTCGAGTTTTTGCTTCCCTTCATTAATCGTTTGAAGATCTTTCAGTACCGTTTGGGATATCGATACTACAACAGCCATAAGCGTTATAAAGCCAATCAATAAAAACTTTTGTCTGAAATCTAAACGATTATAAAGAGAGATAGCAGGTGAAAATATACTCATCATTAATATTAATTCCTTTGCGATACATTATAGAAATAAACCATCTAAGGAGAGATTAGATATGTTTTTGGAGATTAAAATCTCAATCCAAGGTAGTCAATGAAACTCTTATCTAACATGTTAATATTCCCGCATTAGTTGATGTTGGTCATTACTATCGTTTATTTAGTCTGTCCTCAAATTAATTTTAGCTGGATCGTTTAGTGGTTTTGGATGACCAGTTTTCGTAATGCCACACTTTAGGCAATTTGGTCGCCTTTGCTATCTTGATTGACCGGTATTCATAATGTTTCTATATTGTCTGTAATATGAGGCGTCAGCCTGAAAAGCGTGCTCTCCAGTCGGGGCCGATCATGGGAATTTCAAATTCAAGCCCGTTTAACGGCCAGCCTGGTCGTCGCTTTATGATATCTACTCGTATCTTCGAAAAGCAGCTGGCGGCCGAGACCCTTAATTTTAAACGGGGGTAAGGCAGGTTATTAGATTTGCCAATTTTACGAAAAAGGAACAATGTCATCCGCCGATTCTCTGCTGTTAACTGAAGCCTTCGTAGTTGTGCCGGATCCATGTGTTCTGTCCAAACCAGCAACACACTGCACCCCCTATGTTGCACACATTGATCCATGGTCCAGCTAAGATCTTTTGGTTTTAGATCAGGGCATACCAATGTTTGTTCAATAGGTACTCCCCAGCTTAATAGTCCGGGGCCATGAGGCCGATCTGGAGGGTTGAGCCAAATTTGCCATCGAGAATCCTGATTTCCAAGATATTTAAGTGCGGGTAAAATCATTCTGACTTCACCCCTGTGTGGTTGTGTGTAAAGAATCTCAACTATAGCGCCAATGGGCCAGCCACCTCCTGGCAATTGCTCATCAAGTTCAGGATAGCTGGTAGGGATGACGCTGTGTGGAACCGCAGAATAGCATTGATTTCCTGGCCAGATTTTTCCCTGTTTTTTGAGTATTTCGAGGAGTTCCGAATCAGACATAATGAAAATACCTGTAAATTTATACAGTATATTATTTGCTGTGAAAATAGCAAGCCGAGGTGGTTTTTGCCAAAATAGAGCAATGACTGGAAACTTTTAGACATAACGTCTGACAAAGAAGCCGAACTGAAAAAAAGGTGATGTTATGAAATGGTTACATGGGTTGATAATCACGGCTCTGATAGTAGGCGCCAATATCATTTCGGCAGATGACTGGAGTCTGGATGGTCGTGGTTTTGCTATAGCAGGCTATGACACGGTAGCCTATTTCACGCAACAAAAAGCAGTGAAAGGAACGAATGAATATCAGGCCAGCTGGCAGGGAGTTCAATGGCTATTTAACAGTAAAGAGCATCGTGATTTGTTTCTGGCATCTCCAGAGGCCTATGCGCCCCAATTCGGCGGGTTTTGTGCTAATGGTTTAAGCGATGGACATAAGGTTACGGCAGATCCTGAAAACTGGCGAATCATTGATAACAAATTGTATTTATTCTTTAGTAAGTGGGGGAGGCTGCAGTGGGCGATAAATGTGCCCGAGCAAATTCAGCTGGCTACGGATTATTGGAATGAATGGCATCAAAATAATCAGTGATATGATGGGCGATTAGCAATAGACCGAATACTGAATCAAACGCAAGGATTACCCTAAATGAAACAGGAAACCCCCAGATTGTCGGCGCGAGCGCTTATTTATCAGGATAATCATTTACTGCTAACCAAGTACGAAGACGACCGTGGATTCTGGTACGTAACTCCAGGAGGTGGTGTTAATAAAGGAGAATCGGTGAGTGAAGGCCTGGAGCGGGAACTGTTTGAAGAGTTGGGGGCAAAAATTATCGTTGGTAATCTGGTTGCAGTCAGAGAGGTAACTTCTTTGCCTGTCGATGAGCCCTATTTGCCAGCCAACTTTCATCAGGTCGAAATGTTCTTTTTCTGTGAGCTGGATTCAATTACCGGAATTGCTACTGAATCTGACCCAGGCCAAATTGGACATGAATGGGTGTCATGTGACGAGTTAAAACATAAATTATTGTTTCCGGAGTATTTCAAGCCACACTTTGCTTCAAAAACCTTTGATAAAATCTATTATGGCAATATTCGATAATGGGCGTTCTAATGGTGAACGGTCAAGTGTTGCTATTTCGGCATTTTCTGGAATGTTTAAAAGGGTTAAAACACATCGCCTTTTCTTGAGAACGACCAAATTAATGCACTTAGGCTGGCCCAGACATCTCCGACAGCCTGGCCCTTTATATAGCGGTCAATTTCACCGGCTTGTTGCAGCAGGGTTTCCAGATGGGGTTGGTCAAGCCTTCTGAGCGCTGATTGCACCTTGGGTTTACGTTTGTCCCATATTTGCTGACTTCTAAAGGCCTGATTTTCAGCAATGCCTCTTTGTAGCTGACTTTTAATGGTGATGAGTGCCCTAAGGTCTTTTGTTAACGCCCAGAGAATAATTGTCGGCTCTACGCCTTCCCCCTGCAACCCCGTCAAGATTCTTAGCGCCCGATCTGACTGGCCATTTACCGTTGCATCAGCCAGGTCGAATACGTTCCAGCGAGCACTGTCGGCAATAGCCGTAATTACCTGTTCAAGTTCAATATTACCATCGGTGATACTCAGCGACAGCTTTTCGAGCTCTTGTTTCGCCGCGAGCAAGTTGCCATCAACTTTTTCGGCCATAAATTGCAGGGCATCAGGGGCGATGTTGAGACCTAATGACTGAGCGCGTTGTCCGATCCATCTGGGTAATTGTTCGATTGGTACAGGCCAGAATTGCACAAACTGAATGTTTTTTTCCAGATGGGTAAACCATTTGGCTTTCTGCGCATTGGCTTCCAGTTTTCCGCTACTAATCAGTAGCATTTGATCCGGGTTTGGGTTGTCCAGAATTTGAGTGAGAGTCTTGCGGATGGGATCGGTCACTTTTCCGGTAATGCGAAGCTCAATGAGCGTACGGTCACCAAATAGTGACATGGACTGGGTGGCCTGAATCAGATCTTCTACTGAAAAGGTATTGTCGGTATGAAACACCAGTCGTTCGGAAATACCCTGTGCAGTTGCAGCCTGCCTGATTTGGTCCTGAGCTTCCATGAGCAATAAGGGTTCGTCACCCGATAACCAATAGGCGTGGCTCAGTGACGATGTTAGTTGGCTGCCTAGTTGCTCGGGTTTTAATTTCATGTGACAGGGCTTCGCTTAAAACAGGTAGAAACAATTTCGGGGTACGCTGGATACCCCGAAATTGGCGCTATTAGTTAGCAACTATGCTAACCAGTTTATTGGGTACAACTATGACTTTACGAACCTGAAGATCTTTCAGGAAGTTAACGACATGGTCATCATTGAGTGCGGTTTCTTCGATCTGTTCTTTAGCCATGTTTGCAGGTACTGTAATTCTGGCTCGAACTTTACCGTTCACCTGTACCACATAAAGCATTTCGTCTTTAACCATGGCGGATGCGTCGGCGACAGGCCATACGGCATCAAGAATTGGAGTGCTATCACCAATTTCTTTCCAAAGCGCATCACAGATATGAGGGGTGATCGGAGACAACATTCTTACCACAGCGCTCAAGGCTTCATGTACAACGGATAAGTCCTGACCTTCACGCATATCGAAACGGTTGACTGCATTCATAAGCTCCATAATGGCAGCAATGGCCGTGTTGTAAGTATGGCGTTCTTCGAAATCTTGTGACACTTTCGCAATGGTTTCATGTGCCTTGCGACGTAATGCTTTCTGATCATCATTAAGTGCATTTGTGTCCAGAGCAGGTATATCACCAAACTCCAGTAACTGATGCACTGCGCGCCATAATCTTTGCAAGAATTTCAGAGCACCCTGTACGCCAGCATCTTTCCATTCCAACGTTTGTTCTGGAGGCGCTGCAAACATTGAGTAAAGGCGTAAGGTATCAGCACCATAGGTGTCAATTGCCTCTTGAGGGTCGACACCGTTCAACTTGGATTTAGACATTTTGGATGTGCCACCGAACACTACTTTTTCACCGGTGGTGGAGTCTGTACCGTCAATGATTTTGCCTTTGTCATCATAATTCGGTATTACATTTTCAATTTGCACCCATTCACGGCCACCGCTTGAGGTTTCTTTATACCATGTCTCGGCCAACACCATTCCCTGACAAAGCAGGTTAGTAAATGGCTCGTCAGATTCGACCATACCGAAGTCGCGCATCGCCTTGTAGAAGAAACGAGAATAAATCAAATGCATGGTAGCGTGTTCAATACCACCGACATACTGGTCTACAGGCAGCCAGTAATTGGCCTCTTCAGGCTCCAGCATGCTGTCAGCGTTAGGTGTGCAGTAGCGGGTGAAATACCAGCTTGATTCCATGAAGGTGTCAAAGGTGTCTGTTTCACGTTTGGCGGGTTTTCCGTCATACATGATGTCTTCAAATTCCGGGTTGTTCTTAATGGGGGAGTTCACTCCGTCCATCTGGACGTCGTAGGGTAATTCAACCGGGAACTCCGTTGCCGGTTTCACTTCGCCATCAACATATACCATGGGAACGGGCGTTCCCCAGTAACGCTGACGGCTAACACCCCAGTCACGTAATCTGAAATTGGTTTTTTTATTACCCTTGCCCGTTGATTCAAGGTGATTAGCTATTTTTTCCATCGCTTCTTCACTGGTAAGCCCGGTGAAGTCTCCGGAATTTATCAGCCTGCCCTTGGCAACGAAGGCCTCTTTACTGATATCGACAGTTTCTCCATTTACTGAATCGATAACCTGTTTGATTTCAATGCCGTATTTGGTGGCGAATTCCCAATCACGCTGGTCGTGACCAGGAACACTCATTACAGCACCTGAGCCGTAATCCATCAGCACAAAGTTTGCCACCCATACAGGTAGTTCTTCGCCAGTCATTGGGTGAATAGCCTTGGCACCAGAATCAACGCCTTTCTTTTCCATATTGGCCATATCGGCTTCAGATGTTGTCATGTTGCGGCATTCTTCGATAAATGCCTGCACTTCAGCATTCGATTTGCCGGCTTCGGTCGCAATAGGGTGTTGTGCTGCCACGGCAACATAGGTTGCGCCAATCAGTGTGTCCGGACGTGTGGTGTAAACTTCGATGTGGCCCTGGCTATCAACCAGATCAAAATGAATCTCGGCACCGAAAGATTTTCCAATCCAGTTGCGTTGCATTTCTTTAACCATGTCAGGCCAGCCAGGCAAATGATCCAGATGATGCAGCAGTTCTTCAGCATAAGCGGTGGTTTTGATAAACCACTGTTTCATTTCCTTGCGCTCTACCGGGGTATCGCACCGCCAGCAGCAGCCGTCGTGAACCTGTTCGTTGGCCAATACGGTCATGTCATGTGGACACCAGTTCACCGCAGATAGTTTTTGATAGGCGAGGCCTTTTTCAACCAGTTTGGTAAAGAACCATTGTTCATGTTTGTAATAATCCGGCTTGCAGGTGGTAACTTCACGATCCCAGTCGTAGGCGAAACCCAGGCTCTTCAACTGGTGCTTCATGTATTCGATATTTTCGAAGGTCCATTTTGCAGGAGCGACATTATGTTTGATTGCCGCATTTTCAGCAGGCATACCGAACGCATCCCAACCCATGGGTTGCATCACGTTCTTACCCTTCATACGCTGGAATCGACACATCACATCACCAATGGTGTAGTTACGTACATGCCCCATGTGCAGTTTTCCACTGGGATAAGGCAGCATGGACAGGCAGTAGTATTTTTCTTTAGTGGTGTCTACGACGGCTTTAAATACTTTATTCTCTTCCCACGTTGTCTGAACCCGGGACTCTAATTGTTTGGGGGTGTAACTTGATTCCATTGCTGATAACTCTTTGGATAAAAAGGGGGTTAATTTGCCGGTTATTCTATCTCAGATCACCTATGAAGGCACTGATCAATTGATGTTCTTTTAAGCCAAATATCGGAAAGGGTATGGAACTGAACGCTAGCAACTTAAGTTTACATATATTTTCTGGCATACATACAAACTGAGCTATATTTAATAATGACCCTTTAGTTACGAAAGGAAACTTTTTATGAGTAAAGAGACTAAAAATCAGTGGTTAGGTAAAACCGGGCGATCAGTTGCCATGTGGTTAGAACTGGACGTTGATGCGGTGGAAGATACTCTGTTGAACTCCATTCATGATGTTGCAGATCAAACCCGGTTGGACTGGATCGATCTGATGTATCGTATAGAGGCTCCCGAAGCGATCTTTCACAAAGGAGAATTAGCGCCCACCGGAGATCTGGAATGCACCCACTGTGGTACGATAACTCACATCTATATGGAACATCGTCTGCAAAACTGTCGTCACTGTCAAAATGAAGAGTTTGTCTATAAGGATGACTCAGTCCATTAATCTTTTAAAACTAACAATCGTTCGAAAATATTTGTCTTTTTTAAATAGGCATACATAAGAAAAGTTGACGCTAATAGGATTATCCATAGATGCCCCGCTATCAAATAGGGGGTATTTCCACTAGTCGGCTGTACCATCTGACGTATTGTTGCTCTCTTAAGTTTATCTGCCTTTACCTGAATATGACCTTTTGGATCGATTATGGCGCTGACACCATCCTGTGTCGCCCTAATGACTGGTCTGCCAGTTTCCATTGCCCGTGTTCGCGCGATTTGTAAATGTTGGTATGGGCCAAATGAGAGTCCAAACCAGGCATCATTGCTTAGGGTTAATAGAACAGAATTTTTTTGTGCAGAATCGCGAGCCATGGCTGGATAGGCAATCTCATAGCAGATAAGGGTTCCAAGAGAATGCCCCAGATACATGAGTGGCGAATTGGGGGTGTCGCCTGCTTCCAGAATAGACATTGGTAAATTAAAAAAGCCTAACAGGGGTCTCAGTATCGAAGAAAACGGCACGTATTCACCAAAGGGAACCATTCTTTGTTTGTGGTATTCACCAGATGCCTGGCCAATTCCGATGGCTGAGTTAAAGTAATGCTTTCGTTCGATGCCTGTAACATCGGTTAAAATTCCGGTAATAATTCCGGTGTTTGTCTGGACAGCAATGTATTCAAGTAAATCAGTCAGGTCGGTTGCTTTAGACCGTAACTCGGTAATCGCTGCTTCTGGCCAAATAATCAGATCTGCATCCAGGTGCGGTTGTGACAGGCTAACATAGAGATCGAACGTTGGCTTAATATTACCCACATTCCATTTTGTCTTCTGGTCAATATTTCCCTGCACTACTGCGGTATCAATGGGGTCTCCAGCAGGTTGCGACCATTCTCGTGTTTGTAGTAGAAATCCGGATCCAAATATCAACGCAATGATGATCAAAGCCCCTAGTGATTTTTTAACCTCTGGTTTATTCATTGCGAATACCAAAAGGACGCTAATGCTGACTACGAGCAAAGTTAACCCATAGACCCCTACAATAGGGAGGAAACCCGAGAGCCAATTTTCGGTACTGATATAGCCAGCAAATAGCCAGGGAAAACCGGTGAATAACCACCCCCGGATCCACTCGAAAACAACCCATAATGCTGTAAAGGAAATCGCGTTAATCCAGATGTTTTCTTGTTTTAATTTTTGAAAAACAGAAAACTGAACTGCGAAATAGAGCGCCATGACGGCACAGAATATAAAGGTAAGTACGAACATTATAACAATAGGAGTATCGGATACAGCCATACTGGCGCTAATCCAGCTAACGCCGGTGCCAAACAGCCCAATACCATAAAACCAGCCTTTAATTGCTGGTGATCCAATCAGATAATTAACACCCAACCAGGCCAGGGAGATAGACAGCAGTGTCAATGGCCAAAAGTTTAGAGGTGCAAATCCCAGTGGAAATAAAGCACCAGCCAATGTAAGTAAACCATAATTGATGATGAGCTTGGTCTTGTTATTTAAATTTCTGTACATGGGCTTCCCGGCTGTTTGGCGGAGTGAATCCAATAGGGTGATGAGATAATCGGAGTGATTTTACAATTACAATAGATAAACACCAGACAAATTCTTTAATAAAAGTTGAGCATTGTCTAAATGAAAGGCAAAATGCGCGACCTGACAATTAAAGGTGTAACAATGGCAGATTTTGAATCGATTCGGCCCATTAATGATAGTGAAGTTAAAGAAACGCTTGATAGGCTGGTCAATAATCCGAAACTAGCAAATACGGTTATTCATTTCCGGTTTGCCAAGTGGCCCAAGTGGACATATCCGCTTATTGCACTATTTTTGCGTAATCGCTTAAAAAAACATGCGCTTTCAATCAAGAATGTGAACGATTTTCAGCATGCTGTAGCACCTTATATGAAGCGCACTATAGAAACCACAACCAAGGAATTTACCGTCAGTGGCCTTGAGCGACATGATGTTGATAGTCCTTGTTTGTTTATTAGTAATCACCGCGATATAGCCCTGGATCCGGCGTTTGTAAATTGGTCTCTCTATCGAGATGGTAATGCGACGATTCGTATCGCTATCGGAGACAATCTGCTGTCACAGAATTGGATCTCCGATATCATGCGATTGAATAAAAGTTTTATTGTTAATCGTTCTGCAAAGACCAAACGAGAGAAGTTGACTGCATCTAAAGAGCTGTCGGCTTATATTCATCACTCGTTGCGAAATGAAGGTGAGCATATCTGGATTGCTCAAAGAGAAGGTCGTGCCAAAGATGGGAACGATTTGACTAACCCCGCGTTGATTTCAATGTTGGCATTGAATAAGCCGAAAACACAGGAATTTTCAGATTATCTGAATGAACTGCATGTTATTCCGGTTTCGATTTCATACGAGTATGACCCCTGTGATTTGATCAAAGCAAAAGAATTACATCAGTTAGAAGTTGCCGGCGTTTATGAAAAAGAAGATTCAGAAGATATTGAAAGTATTTCCAAAGGAATCTCAGGGTTTAAAGGCCGAGTGCATGTTCATTTTGAAGCACCGTTAAAAAATGCAGCGTCTTCAAGAGAGTTGGCCGAGATGCTTGATGTATCCATTCAAAAGCATTACAAGCTATTTGCCAGTAACATCGCGGCAGCTCAAATGCTGGATATTGATCTTGGCGACTATGACCACGGTTTTTCTGTGGCAGAGTTAAATCATGCCAAGATGCAGTTACAAAACAGATCTCGGGGAGTAAATGCTGCGGTAGTCGCAAAGCTGTTATCTATGTATGCAGCCCCGGTTGTTAATAAGCTGAAACATTTGAAGGCAGGCGCCAATTAATAACATCAGGATAAGCCTATGTTACATACGCTTAGGCAGCATTTAAAAGGAGATCACTCGATTGTAACGGTCGTCGTGGTCACCTTTCTGTTGGTCAATCTACTGCTTATAACCATAGACGCATTGGCTACAATTATCGGGATAGTTGATGATCCGGTGGTGCGTAATCGGTTGTATTTTGTATGGCTATCCTTTCAGTTTTTCACTATTTTACCCATTCAGTGGATATCACTGATTCAAAGTTGCCGTTTCCAAATTGAAGCATTTCAAAATTATGGCGGTGCAGCACTGTCTATTGTATTTGCGTTTGTATTAACCGGAGTATTGTTTCAATATAATTTCCCCAGTTTAGCCGAAGCCGGACATTACTTAGACATAGCCAAGGGTAAGGATCATTACCAATCGACTATTTCTGTTGAAAATAAGGTTTTAAGGTTGTCGGGTTCTCTGGAGTTTGGCAGTGCGAAAAAAGTTGAAAAAGCGATACAGGCCCACAACATTGAAACGCTAGAGCTTGATGTCACAGCAGGACAGCTATACGAGGCACGTCAAATTGCCAAGTTGGTGAGTGATTTACAAATGGGTGTATTGGTAACATCAAGGTGTCTGACACCCTGTACCCTAATTCTTGCCAGTGGCCGTCTACGTCAGGTGAATAGAGATGCCCTGGTGGGGTTTCAGAGCTATAAAATATTATACCCGGATCCTCGATCGGACTGGTTTGTCGAGCAAGAGCAGAGCAAAGATATCCGCTGGCTAATTGATCATAAGGTATCAAAGTCATTTGTATATCAGACGTTCTATAGTCGAACTAATCAAAATTTTTGGTATCCTGAACTATCTCGTTTGGTGGAGGTAGGGTATATTGATCGGATTAATAATGACTAAAATATGGAATGCGTTATGAGTTTTTTTCGGTATGTAATTTTATTGGCTGGTTTCTCTGTGTTATCTATTGGCGCGAATGCGGAGGTTAGTGTTTCTGACAGCTGGATAAGGGCTGTTCCTGCCATGATGACCAGTTCGGCGGGTTATTTGCGTTTGAATAATGACACTAATGAGCATTTGGTTCTGATTGGTGCGCGAGTCGATTTTGCGAATAAAGCTGAAATACACAACCATATTATGTCCAATGGATTGATGAAGATGGTACCTGCAATATTGCCGATCCGGATTGCACCTGGTTCCTCTGTTGAATTTAAACCAAAAGGTTTGCACATTATGCTGATGGGGCTAAAGGCTCCCTTGGAACCCAACGTTGAATATCAGATAGAGCTACTGTTTGAGTCACATGCTCCTGTTCGATTTACGTCAAAAATAGCGATGGACTCTGCAGGCCACTAGTCATGGCAAAAAATAAACGAAAACCCCTTAATTTTTCAGAGCTTGGCGGACTTGTCTTTTCAACTGAAACAGGGCGTATGTGTCCTGGATGTTCATTGCCTGTTGCTGAATGTCGGTGTGGCAAGGATGAAGTAGTCACGGGAAGCGGAAACGTTAAGTTATGGTACGAAACTAAGGGTAGAAAGGGAAAAGGCGTCACGCTGATTAAGGAGTTGGCAATGACCGATTCGGAGCTGGCGGTGTTGGCAAAAAAAATAAAGAGCCACTGTGGAACCGGTGGTAGCATTAAAAATGGAACAATTGAAATCCAGGGTGAACAGAGACAAAAAATACAGTTGTTTTTAGAGACTCAGGGGATCAAGTCAAAAATGGCTGGGGGTTAATCCGGCTATTTAAATAAGAATCAAGCAGGGTATCGGCAGTTGCAGATTGTCACGCTACTTAGATTCATGATTTGGTTTCATCATTTGGTTTTATCATTGAATCAATACGGCTTAGTAATCCTCTAAGTAAATTTAATTCTTTCTTTTCCAGTCTCGCTCTTCGAAATAAGCTTTGAAAGCGCAGCATGGTTTGGCCCTGATGTTTAGGTTTTAAAAACTCAATGCCCGTCAATGTAGATTCCAGATGCTGATAAAACTGGGTGAGTTCCTGATTTAATGGGTAGTCATTAGTTGGTATTTCTTCCAGACTGGTGTCGTTTTTTTGTGTCGTTGTTGATCTGCTCAGCTCTCTAAATATCTCATAACATAGAACCTGAATAGCAGACGCAATGTTCATAACCGGATAGTTTGGATTCGCCGGTATATTTACCTGAAAATGGCATTGCTGGATTTCATCATTATGTAAGCCCATTCTTTCACGACCAAATACCAGGGCAACTTTTCCGATTTTTGCTTCATTAACCAGTTTTTCAGCACACTGCTCGGGTAATAGCGGCGGGAGACTGAATGTGCGATCTCGAGCGCTGGTCCCGATCACAAGCTGGCAATCAGATAGCGCTGATTCGAGACTGTCATACACAGTTGCCTGCTGAAGCAGATCTTCAGCATTCGCTGACATGGCGGTCGCTTCGTCATCTGGAAACTGCCGAGGATTAACCAGGCACAGGTTAGACAGGCCCATGGTTTTCATTGCTCTGGCCGCAGAGCCAATATTTCCGGGGTGAAACGTTTGTATTAATACAATTTTAATATTGGCCAGAGGCAATAAGTCGTTATCAGAGAGCGTCATAAGGGTCACTAGTGAAATTTTATAGGTTGAATCAAATTATATTTAGGACATTTCTGAACAATTACCTGCATCGTTATGCCCTAACTTCGTCGGTTGCATTTTCAGGGATGCCTTACAGCATTTCTTTTGCTTGAACTGCAATGATTTGATTATCTTTAATTTGTAAAATTTCCAGATAATAGGAATCCAGTTTGATCGCCGTATTCGCATCGGGAATCTCTTCCAGCGTTTCTAATATTAATCCATTGATTGTTTTTGGTCCGTCGGTAGGCAATTTCCAATTGAGCGCTTTATTGATTTCTCGAATATTGGCTGAACCGTCAATGACATAAGTTCCATCACGCTGCGGGTGAATATCTTTGGCATTACCTGTCGCATCGGTAGTAAACTCGCCGACAATTTCTTCTAATATATCAGCAAGGGTAATTAGACCCTGTATATCTCCATATTCATCAACAACCAGGCCAACGTTGTTTTTTTCCCGCTGGAAGTTGAATAACTGTTGATATAGCGATGTATTTTCAGGCACAAAATAAGGATCTGCAGCCTTTTTGCTTAGCATCACCTTGCTAGGATGGTCAGAGAATAAAAAAGTTGCCGCATCACGAATATGCAACATACCGACCACTTTATCCAGGTCGCTTTTAAATAACGGTAGTCTGGTGTAATCGGTGGTACGTAGTTGCTCAGCGATAACTTCTATATCATCGTCCAGATCAATACCCGAGACTTCGTTTCTTGGCACCATGATGTCGTTAACTTTAACGTTTTCAAGGTCTAGAATTCCCAACAGCATGTTTTGTCTTTCACTGGTTAACTGATGGGCGCTTTCATTTACTAATGTTTTTAGTTCGTCCTGGGTCAGAGAATCGTCTGAATCAGTTTTTTTACGAATTCTGAATGACCACAAAATGAGATTCATGGCATGGTTAATGAGCCATATAGCGGGTAGAAAGATTACCTGGATAGGACGCAATACGAAGCTGGCCGGAAATGCAATCCGCTCTGGATACATTTGAGCCAGGGTTTTAGGCGTAACCTCCGAAAAAAGCAAGATAGCCAAAGTGAGAATGACGGTACTGCCTGCAATAGCCAGGTCCTGGTTATCAGGCCATAAACGAATGGCTATTATTGTAGTAATAGAAGCCGCGGCTATATTAACCAGATTATTGCCGATCAGGATCGCACTGATTAGCTTTTCAGGCTTATCTAGAAGCGATTGTGCTAAACGAGCGCCTTTATGACCATGATTTGCCATGTGCTTTAGGCGGTATCGGTTTAAAGATATCATTCCAGTTTCTGAACTGGAGAAAAAGGCTGAAATAAGCAGCAATAGGATAAGTATTGCAAATAGCAAACCTATAGAGAGATCATTCAAAAAGTTGTTCCTTCGCCTTAATGTACGCAGTTTTTAGTTTATTTGGTCAATGCTTGTCAAGAAATTATCAATAGTAAAAGACTAAAGCACGAGTTCAAGGACAAATTTGCTACCCATAAACGCGATGAGTAAAATGATAGCGCCGCCTAGCGTCCATCTGGCGGCAATGCGGCCTCGCCAGCCCTGTTTGGCATGTCCAATAAGTAATGTTGCGAACACGGTCCATGATAATATTGTCAGTGTTGTTTTATGAATTAGATGCTGGGCGAATAAATCATCGATATATAAAAGACCGGTAGCAATGGCAAGCGTTAATCCGATCATACCAAGAACCAGCATTTCCCAAAGGAGTCGTTCCATGGTCTGAAGAGGCGGCAACCCCCAAATTATACCGCCAGCATGATGAGTCTTTAGTTTCCTGTCTAAAAGCAAAATCAGTACGGCATGAGTTGCACAAATAGTAATAATGCTATAAGCAAGAATCGAAATGATAACATGTGCCAAAATTCCAGTGCTATACATCTTGGGTGTGAAAGTTTCTGGGAAAAACTGGGCAATTGTCAGTGCAAAGACGCTCACTGGTAATAGTGCCAGCAGCAGGTTTTCTACTGGTTTAGTGAAAGCGCTTAGGGTCAGGAATACGGTGAAGAACAGGGCGATCATCGAAGAAACCTTGAAGAATCCGAAATCAACACCCACTGAAGTAATCATGACCTGGTACAGGGAAACGGTGTGCATTAATGCTCCCGCAAAGGTTAACGCCAAAACCAATTTTTTATTGTCGATATTTCGACGTTTTAAACTGCTAAACTGGACGCTAAAAGCACTCATGTATAGTGCAATACTCAGCAAATAAAAGATCATTAAACTACTAAACCCTAATAAACAGAAATTTAGCCGCTAATCTAGCATGATGCGAAAGGCTTTTGAATGTTTCATGTATGAAAACTGACAAACTAACTGTCTATAAATTGTAATTTGTAGGCTAGAAAGCCACATAATAACTGTGATTTATTTTTACAGGTTCTGATAGCTGAAAAATTGGGTATAATAGGCTTATCTTTAATTTCGAATTACTGGAAGTGTCATGTTTAAAAATTTAACCGAGCGCCTTAATCAATCATTAAAGTCGATTACAGGCCAGGCTCGTTTAACAGAAGATAATATTAAAACCACGCTTCGTGAAGTCCGCATGGCTTTGCTGGAAGCCGACGTTGCTCTTCCAGTTGTAAAAGCATTTATCGAGAATGTTAAGGTTCGCGCTGTAGGCACTGAGGTAACTCAGGCGTTAGACCCGGGTCAGCAATTTATTAAAATTGTTCATGCCGAACTTGTTCAGGTTATGGGTGAAACTAACGAGAGTCTTAACCTGGCTGCTCAGCCACCCGCCGTGATTCTTATGGCAGGTTTACAGGGTGCGGGTAAAACGACTGCAACAGCTAAGCTGGCTCGATTGTTAATGGAACGCGAAAAGAAAAGCGTTATGGTCGTGTCTGCTGACGTGTATCGACCCGCAGCGATTAAGCAACTTGAAACTTTGGCAATCGAGATCGGCGCTCAGCATTTTCCAAGTTCGGTTGATGAAAAACCTATTAATATTGCTAAAAATGCTTTAAAGGCGGCCAAGAAACAACATGTAGATGTATTAATTGTCGATACCGCCGGCCGATTAGCCATCGACCAGGACATGATGGCTGAAATACAACAGCTGCACAAAGCCGTTAGCCCTGTAGAAACTCTGTTTGTGGTTGATGCTATGACCGGCCAGGATGCTGCCAATACGGCCAAAGCATTTTCAGATGCGTTACCGCTAACCGGTGTGATCCTGTCAAAGACTGACGGTGACGCACGGGGCGGTGCCGCACTCTCGGTACGTCATATTACGGGTAAGCCGATTAAGTTTATGGGTATCGGTGAAAAAACAGATGCCATTGAGCCATTTTATCCAGATCGTGTTGCTTCAAGAATTTTGGATATGGGTGATATGTTGTCACTTATTGAAGAAGTTGAACGAAAAGTTGATAAAGAAAAAGCGGAGAAACTTGCTAAAAAAATTCAGAAAGGCAAGGGCTTTGATTTACAGGATTTTCGAGAGCAAATAGACCAGATGAGTAATTTAGGTGGTCTTTCCAGTTTAATGGATAAGTTACCTGGTATGGGTCAAATGGGCGCAGCGGGCATGGCCAATCAAATGTCTGGCGCAGAGAATCAGATGGGAAGGATGGGCGTTATTATTGATTCAATGACACCATCGGAAAGACGTTTTCCAGACAAAATTAATGGTTCGAGGAAGCGTCGTATAGCCATGGGTTCCGGGGTTCAGATTCAGGATGTGAATCGCGTGCTGAAGCAGCATAAGCAAATGCAGAAGATGATGAAAAAAGTAGGGTCAAAAGGCGGTATGGCCAAAATGATGCGCGGTATGAAAGGTATGATGCCCCCTGGAGGTGGAATGCCGGGTGGAGGAATGCCTCCAGGTTTCCACTAGGTTGACTATAATGGCACTCAGTTGAGTGCCATTTTTTTGTCTGGTTGATATGCCGTTTTATTCGATTTCCGGCACTGGTTATTCAGTACAAAAAACGCAGCCAACAACATGGGCTGCTTTCATTCAGAGCACGGATCTGACAATACGATTAACGATCTATAGCTCGATATCCAATATCTGTCCGGTAATAAGCCGTTTTCCAGTCAATGGCATTAAGTTGCTCATAGGCGTGCTTTTGCGCCGATTTTACGTCATCTCCCAGACCTACGGCACAGAGTACACGCCCCCCGCAGGTGACTAACTTATCTCCATCCAGTCTGGTGCCGGCATGAAAGACCTTTCCATGTTCAGTTGCGGGTGGAATATAACCAATGACTTCTCCTTTAGCGTAGCTATCAGGATAACCATTGGCGGCAAGTACCACTCCTAAAGCTGCCTTAGGACTCCAGTTTGCAATGGTTTTGTCCAGCTTTTTATCTATGGCAGCAAGGCATAATTCAACGAGATCCGATTCCAGCCGCATCATAATGGGTTGCGTTTCCGGATCACCAAAACGCACATTAAATTCAAGTACATTTGGGGTGCCATCTGGCGCTACCATGATACCGGCATATAGAAAACCGGTAAAATCGTTACCTTCAGATTTCATGCCGTTAACTGTAGGCCAAATCACTTCTTTCATAATGCGGTCATGCATTTGTTCAGTTACTACAGGAGCCGGACTATATGCGCCCATTCCTCCGGTATTGGGTCCCTTATCCCCGTTGTCACGAGCTTTATGGTCTTGAGACGTTGCCATTGGCAATACGTTGTCACCATCTACCATGACGATAAAACTGGCTTCTTCACCCACCAGGAATTGTTCGACTACGACACGAGCACCGGCATCTCCAAATTTGTTGCCATCTAACATATCTTCAATAGCATCAATGGCTTCGGATTCTGTTTGTGCCAAAATTACGCCCTTGCCAGCGGCTAAACCATCAGCTTTGATAACAATTGGTGCTCCTTTTTCTTTTACATAGGCGACAGCTTTATCGACTTCGGTAAACACGTCATAGTAGGCAGTCGGGATTTTATGACGAGCCAGGAAATCTTTGGTAAAGGCTTTAGAGCCTTCAAGCTGTGCGGCTCCCATGCGCGGACCAAAACAGGGTAGGCCCCGATCTTCAAAGAAATCGACGATACCGGCAACTAAAGGTACTTCGGGTCCAACAATAGTTAAGCCAACATTGTTTTCTGTACAAGCTGTTGCCAGTGCATCAAAATCCAGTACATCGATATCCAGATTAGTCATGTTGGGTTCAAGAGCTGTGCCGGCATTACCTGGAGCGACAAATACCTGTTTCACATGATTTGACTGGCCTGCTTTCCATGCCAGCGCATGTTCACGACCACCAGATCCTACAATCAATACATTCATTTAACCGTGCTCCCTATTAATGCCTAAAGTGACGCATGCCAGTAAATACCATTGCAATGCCATGTTCGTCGGCTGCCTGAATTACCTCTTCATCACGCATCGATCCTCCTGGCTGAATCACCGCTGAAATACCGGCTTCAGCGGCAGCATCCAGTCCATCACGGAATGGGAAAAAAGCATCGGATGCCATAACAGAACCCGCAACCACCAGATTTTCATCTGCGGCTTTAATTCGGGCAATTTTAGTACTGTAAACCCGGCTCATCTGACCCGCGCCAATACCTACGGTCATTTTATCCTTTGCAAATACGATGGCATTCGATTTAACAAATTTGCAAACTTTCCAGGCAAACATCAGATCTTCAATTTCCGCCGTTGTTGGTTGTTTTTTAGTCACAATTTTAAGGTCTTTAGCTTCAACCATACCCAGGTCACGCTGTTGTACTAACAGGCCACCGTTTACTTTTTTGAAGTCCCAGTCACTAGCCGTATCCGTCCACTGGCCGCATGCCAATAGTCGAACATTAACTTTTGCCTTGACGATTTCGGCCGCTTCAGCACTTATAGTGGGTGCAATAATTACTTCTACAAATTGGCGATCTACTATGGCTTTAGCAGTTGCTGCATCCAGTTCACGGTTAAATGCGATAATGCCACCAAATGCAGACGTGGGGTCTGTTTTAAAGGCTTGCTCATAGGCTTCCAGAATGTTGCCGCCAATGGCTACACCACAGGGGTTTGCATGCTTAACGATCACACAGGCGGGTTGCTCAAAACTTTTTACGGTTTCGAGTGCAGAGTCCGTATCGGCAACATTGTTAAACGACAGGGCTTTACCCTGGATCTGGATTGCAGTAGATACAGAAGCTTCTGATGCATTAGGATCTACATAAAAGGCTGCTGATTGATGAGGGTTTTCACCATAGCGCATATTTTGATTTAACACGTAATGTGTGTTGAGCGTTTTTGGGTATTCGTCACGGTTTTTTGTGCTTAGCACGTCAGCGTCCTGATTAATTGAGCCCAGGTAGTTTGCGATCATTCCATCGTAAGCTGCTGTATGTTCAAATGCTTTTAATGCCAGGGCAAAGCGTGATTTTTCAGTAACTCCACCCTGATCTAATTCGTCAATTACTATGTTGTAATCGCCATGATTAACGACAATAGTCACCCATTTGTGGTTTTTCGCTGCTGATCTAACCATAGTTGGGCCACCTATATCGATATTTTCGATAGCAGATGGCAAGTCACAATTAGGGTTTGCAACGGTTTCTTTAAATGGATACAGGTTAACCACGACCAGATCAATAGGGTTAATATCCTGTGATTTCATGGCTTCGTCATCCTGGCCTCGACGCGCTAATATACCACCGTGGATTTTGGGGTGTAGCGTTTTAACTCGTCCATCCATCATTTCGGGGAAACCGGTGTAATCAGCAACTTCAATTGCTGGAATACCTTGTTCAGACAATAATTTAAAGGTGCCACCAGTTGATAAAATTTCTACGTCACGAGCACTTAGCGCCTTTGCAAAGTCAACAATTCCAGTTTTATCTGAAACACTAATCAACGCGCGTTTGATCGGTTGCACGGTAGAAGTCATAATTTTAGGTTCTCCAATATGGATGTTTAGTAGGGCCACAAAAGGCTCGGGCGATCATTGATCGCCCGAGTAGGTATTTTATAGTAGTCTGTACTGCTTGAGTTTTTTGCGAAGGGTCCCTCGATTTAATCCAAGAACTTCTGACGCTTTTGTCTGGTTGTTTCGAGTAAATAGCATCACGGACTCTAATAATGGAGCTTCAATTTCATTAAGTACCATCTGGTATACATCGGTGACTTCCTGGCCATCCAGTTGCTGGAAATAGTTCTCTAATGCCTTTTCTACGCTGTCTCTTAATGTCTTGCTTTCAACTGATACTGTCTCGCTCTGACTGATCGGTTTGTCCATAGTGTATGTGCTCATTTGTTTATTCCTGTGCGAGTTCTAATTTTGATAAATATTGTGAAAGCTGACTGATTTGCTCATCAGGTTCATTCAGCTCAAAAAAACGGGGTAAAAATTCGTTGTCGGATGTGCGAGCCTTTAGATACCAGGCAATATGCTTCCTGGCAATTCGTACGCCCTGAACAGGACCGTAAAAATCATGTAGAGCGCCAAGGTGGTGGAGCATAACGCGCGATATTTCTGTAATTGAAGGCAATTTAAGTTCTTGATGGTGCTCAAGATAATAGGCAATTTGCTGAAAAATCCATGGATTACCTTGAGCAGGTCTGCCAATCATCAATCCATCCGCCCGAGTGTGGTGTAATACTTTTGCGGCTTTAGGACCTGAGTTGATATCGCCATTGGCAATAACCGGGATTGATACGGCCTGTTTTACCGCGGCTATGGTGTCGTATTCAGCATTACCCAGAAATTTGTCTTCACGAGTTCTACCGTGAACAGACAACATTTGTATGCCTTCCTGCTCGGCAATTTTGGCAATGGCAACTGCATTGCGTTGATCTTTTGCCCAGCCAGTTCGAATCTTTAATGTGACCGGTGCATCCACAGACGCAACCGTATGTTTTAGAATTTGAGCAACCAGAAGTTCATCTTTCATCAGTGCGGAGCCAGCAGCCTTTTTTAAAACCTTCTTAGCGGGGCACCCCATGTTGATGTCGATGATCTGTGCGCCATGTTCCAGATTCTGTTTGGCTGCAATCGCCATTTGTGCAGGATTAGTGCCTGTAATTTGAATGACACGCGGCTCAATTTCCTGATCATGAATCAGCCGTAATGAGCTTTTTCGACTTGCCCATAAACCTACATCGCTTGAAACCATTTCGCCCACCGCCATGCCGGCACCTAATCGAAGACATAATTTTCGAAATGGCAGGTCAGTAACTCCGGCCATGGGAGCCAAAATTAACGGGTTGTCTATTGTAAATGGGCCAATTTTTAGCACGATATGTAGACTTTGTTTCGAGTGAGTTTAAAGTTAATTATTTATGAAGTTGATCAAAAAACAACCCGTCAACTAACAGGGTCGGCTATGATACTGTCATGTAACCAAAGCTTAAAGTGTAAATTGCCATATCAATAAAAAAATCCGGTTATTTGTATCGCAATGCGTAATTGACAGCTTGGGCTCCAGGGTTTTGAATGGCAAAAGAGATATGAATGGGTGTTTTTATCGGCATCATCAATGCTCCGGTTAATTCACCTCGTAGATATTGATCTGGAGAAAATTGACCATCGGCTATTAACTTCCCATTGATATCACTAAATTCTAAAATAATATCGCTGAAGGGTTGTTCAAAAGGAGCCTGATTGATCAATATGGCATCAACAATTAATTCGCTGGGCTTTTTAATGTTTTTTCTAATAACCAGGTTTCCGGTACGGATAGCAGAAATATCCAATTGTGGAGCTACCTTGCAAGGGACAAGTTGGCAAAGTTGTATATAGTATGGACGAAATTTATCCAACCGTGACCAGGAGTCGAGTTTATACCAGGCTACTTGTCCTGCGGCAACCAAAAGCAACAGCATACTGGCAATTAACCAAGTCATTAAGGTTGATTGTTTGGTAGGTTTTTCAAAACCCAGCTCAAGTGGATCGTTACCTATATTGTCATACAGATTTTGTTTATCTTTTTTAGGCGTATTTGTCTCTTTTTGAGCATCTATTAGATCAATAGAAACGGTTCCATCGAGAAAGTCCTGATCAAAACTATCGGTAAACTCAACGAAACCGTCGTCATCAAAACTTATATTGGGCTCATTATCGTCGAGATCATCTATAAGATGCTCTGCCCAGCTTTCGTCTACATCTTTTTGGCTTTCTAATCGGGGCTCGTGAAAATGGTGCAGGGGGCTAGCCTGTGTCATTTCATCACTTAGCTCACCAAAACTGAACTGATCTTCGTCGGGGGCGAAAATGGCTTCTTGTGGTTCTGGTTCAGCTGCTTTGGGTTTGAAATCACTGGTTGTCCGAATGCCGGTTCCCTGTTGTGGATGCTGGCTGTTCCCTGGAGATCTTAGATCTCTTTCAGATGTTTGGTGTTTGATAGCATGGCTGGTTTCTACCATGTGGCTTTTAGCGCTAAATATTTTTAAACAGGCACCGCAGCGCACAGAGCCATTCGCAGCGCTTAATTGAACTGAGGTTACCTTAAATGTAGTGTCGCAGTGTGGACATCGGGTGACAAGCTTTTCTGACATAATGGTGATAAATGGTTCCTTATCTCTAGTTGCAGCGCCTTACAAAGCAATTTCTAGTTTTTAAACTATTCTGCGTATCCCTTCCAGTCTAACCCAGCCATCTTTTTCAGCTGATGGCAGGAACTGGATCCAGGGTGAATAGGCAAGCATGATCTCGTCCATGTGTCTTGGGAATAGACCCGCCATAGCTAATTTACCACCAGGTTTGACGCAAGAAGCGATTCTTTCAGCCAAATATACCAGCGGACCCGCAAGAATATTCGCAACAACCACATCTGCCTGCTGCAACGGGAAATCTTCGGGCAAATAAACATCAAATTTGGTTTCTGTTACCTGATTTCTGGACGCGTTATCTTTGGTGGCGATTAGGGCCTGAGGATCGTTGTCTACGCCGATCATTTTTGTTGCACCCAAGAGTAGCCCTGCAATGCCAAGAATACCCGAACCACATCCGTAATCTATGATCGTTTTATCATTAAGTTCTAAAGAATCGAGCCACTCAAGGCATAGTGCTGTTGTCGGGTGTGTGCCGGTACCAAATGCGAGTCCGGGATCTAACATCAGATTAACTGCTTTTGGATCGGGTATTTCATGCCAACTTGGGCATACCCATAATCTAGCGCCAAACTGGATCGGTTCGAAGTGATCCATCCAGGCACGAACCCAGTCTTTTTCTTCAACAATTTCGCTATGGTATGTCGGGAAGCTTTGCTCGCCTGTTAGCATGAGGCGGCTACGCACATTGGCAATAATATCTGCTTCATTGGTATCGCCTTCATACAGTGCAACCACGATGGTTTGTTGCCACAAAGGCGTGGTGCCACGTTCAGGCTCATACACCGGATCATCCTGTGCATCTTTTAATGTAACAGAGCTACAACCAGACTCTAGTAAAAGGTCTTCTAGTTGTTCGACAAGATCAGGTGTTGTCTTAAAAAGTAGCTGTAACCAATGCATGCTATTTCCAACGCAGAATTCAAGCCGGTATTATGAGGGAAATATGTTTTCAAAAACAGAGAGGGAGAAAAGAATTTTGTGTGAATCAATCTGAAAGGGTTAATCACCCTTTCAGATTGTTCAGGTGTTGCTATATCAGGACGCTTCGTTAGCCAGTTTTGCCTCAAGGTAGTGAATGTTTACACAGCCTTTTCTGAATTCTGGATCACGTACCAAGTCTTGCTGAAGCGGCGCATTATGGCGAATTCCATCAATGACCAGTTCATCCAGTGCAACTTTCATTCGATCCAGTGCTTGTTCACGAGTTTCGGCAAAACAAATAAGCTTACCAATCATCGAGTCATAGAAAGGAGGGATGGAATATCCTGAATAAAGGTGAGAATCCCAACGCACACCCAGGCCGCCAGGCGCGTGAAACCCTTTTACGGTTCCAGGGCTTGGCATAAAGGTTTTAGGGTCTTCTGCATTGATACGGCATTCAAATGCATGGCCGCGGAATTTGATATCTTCTTGTTGAAGACTCCAGCCGTCACCTGAAGCAATAATCAGCTGCTGCTGAATGATGTCAATACCGGTAATCATCTCGGATACTGGATGCTCTACCTGAACCCGGGTGTTCATTTCAATGAAGAAGAAACGACCGTTTTCATATAGGAATTCAAAGGTACCCGCTCCACGGTATTTAATGACCTTACAGGCATCGACACAGGCTTTGTGTACAGCCGCGCGAGCTTCGGAATCAATTCCAGGTGCAGGAGCTTCTTCCAGAACCTTTTGATGCTTGCGTTGTAAAGAACAGTCTCGATCACCCAGGTGAATGGCATGTCCTTCACCATCTGCGAGAACCTGAACTTCTACATGGCGAGGGTTTTCAAGAAACTTTTCCATGTAAACCGTTGGATCGCCAAAGGCAGCACCTGCTTCGGTCTGAGTCACTCGAATTGAGCTGATAAGCTGGCTGTCTCTGTGAACAACACGCATACCACGTCCACCACCGCCAGAGGCCGCTTTAATGATAACCGGATAACCAATTTCTTCGGCAATGGCCAAATTCTTAGCGTCATCTTCACCAAGTGGACCACCCGATCCGGGAACCGTAGGAACGCCTGCCTTAACCATTGAACGGATAGCTGACACCTTGTCACCCATTAATCGAATGGTTTCAGCACGAGGGCCAATAAAGATAAAGCCGCTTTTTTCAACCTGTTCTGCAAAGTCTGCGTTTTCTGCCAGAAATCCGTAGCCAGGGTGAATCGCTGACGCACCTGTTACTTCAGCCGCTGCAATAATAGCCGGGATATTCAAATAGCTATCAGTTGAAGGATTTGGCCCAATGCAGACAGCTTCATCAGCCAGTTTGACATGAAGGAGGTGTCGATCTTCCTTAGAGTGCACAGCAACGGTTCTGATGCCGAGCTCTTTACAGGCTCTTAAAATTCTCAGGGCTATTTCACCCCGGTTTGCTATTAATACTTTTTCCAGCATGACTCAGTCCTCAGACAATGGTGAATAGGGGTTGATCGTATTCAACCGGCTCACCGTTTTCAGCTAGAATAGCTTCGATTGTTCCGCTCTTGTCGGCTTCAATCTGATTCATCATTTTCATGGCTTCAATAATGCAGATGGTATCGCCTTTCTTCACCTGTGACCCAATTTCTGCAAATGCAGGAGAGCTTGGTGAAGGAGAAGAGTAGAAGGTTCCAACCATAGGAGAACGCACAACATGGCCTGATATTTCTTTTTTGGCTTCAGCAGCAGGTGCAGCTACAGGTGCTGGAGCAGCAGGAGCTGCCATCATCTGTGGTGCATACTGCACAGGAGCTGATAGCTTGTGAGAAGAACGACTAATTCTTATAGATTCTTCACCCTCGGATATTTCTATTTCATCAATTCCGGATTCTTCAAGAAGCTCAATCAGTTTTTTTACTTTGCGGATATCCATGAATAATTTCCTGTTTTATAGTGTCAATTAATGTTCAAAGTGACGCACTGCGTCCCTTAAGGCGTATTCGTAACCGGCTGTTCCCATACCGCAAATTACTGCACGTGCAATATCGGAAAAATAAGATTTATGTCTAAACGATTCACGTTGATAAATATTAGACAGGTGAACTTCATAAAAAGGCACATTTACACTTAAAAAAGCATCACGAATTGCAATGCTTGTATGTGTAAAGGCTCCCGGGTTCACTATAACGGCGTCTACAGGCTCAGAAAAAATGTTGTGAATCTCGTCAATTATCTGGTGTTCTGCATTTGACTGAAAAAATTTTACCTGTACACCTAGTGCTTTAGCCAATGCCGATAAGTTACTTTCAAGGTCAGCAAGGGTTTCATAGCCATATTTTTCAGGCTCTCTGGTACCCAGCATATTCAGGTTTGGTCCATTTAAAATTAATATTTTTGCCATGGAAAAATGAAATCCTGATTATTATTAAATTTGGATCAATAAACTACACGAAATTTCAAAACGATAATAGATCCAACCACAGGAACTAACCTTGCTTTACTTAGTAAAAGCTCGATAAATGACATAAATAATGCTGATCTGTGATCTGTGTCTAATATTCTTGCTGATTCCAAACGGTTATAATTGATACAGATATTGAGAACTTCTGATATAAAGTACCTGAATTAAATTCAATCTGATAGTACAGCATTGTAGCGGTTTTGGACCACTCTGTATTTTTGTATGAGTATGCCAATTAAATAGATTTAGCAGGAGGTATCGAATAAGAGTCTACTACATGGGCAACGGGTTCACTGTCGCTTCTGAAAATAAACTCACCTCTCCAATAATTAAGGATTTTCCAGATTTTAGTAGTCTGTATTCCCCAATTATTGCTTTGTCAGTAGTCAGTTTTCTTAAAAAATTGATTGAAAGATTCGGCGTCACAGCTAAGGCAATTAAGCCATTTTACTAAAAACATGAAGCTCTCTTATACAGTCACAGGGAGCTATAGCATCAAATAATGTTACAGGGTGATTCGAGAATTGCATTTTCTATGGCTATTTATAGCTTATTTTTCTGTCATGTTTTTATGGCAACATGGAGTCGATACTATTTAACGTGCTGTAGCTCAGCTTTGAATCCAAATGAATTCCATTCCAGGATTGCCCAATTTTAAAGGTACCAAAGCCGAAAGTATTATTGAGAAGTTTGGCCGGGTAGGATGTTGCCATAGCTAAAACCTGATCTTTGTCGATACCGATTTTATTAATGAGCAATGACAATGCACTGGTAAGTGTTAAATCAGCGCCGGCTAAAGTTCCATCCTCGAGTCTAAGACTGCCGTTTCGGCGTAAAATTTTCCGATTATTAAGTGTGAACTCTTCGATGGTACTGCCAACGGTAGCCATTGCATCAGTTACTAAAAAAATATGTCCAGGTGCTAGCTTGGACGCGATAGCCAGTCGCATTGATGCCGCGTGTACGTGTATGTCGTCAGCTATTAATCCAGCGGAAACAGATCCGGTGTGCAATGCGGCCCCAACGAGCCCTGGTTCCCGGTTGCCGATTTGACTCATGGCATTGAACAGATGAGTAACACATTTTGCACCCGAGTGAAAAGCTTGTGTCGCTTCCTGGAATGAGCAGTTGGTATGACCAAGAGAGATGATAATGCCGGCGTTACTGAGCTGTTTTATTTGTTCGAAGGTGACATTTTCCGGGGCAACAGTCACCATGACATTGGCTAGCCTATTGGCAGTATCTAATAGAAAGCGTACATCTTCAGTATCCATTTTACGAATTAACGATGCCGAATGCGCACCCTTGCGTGCGACAGAGATATGAGGGCCTTCGAAATGAATCCCCAGGATACCCGGGACATTTTGTTCGATAGCCGTCACTACGGCGTCAACGGCCGCTCTGCTTTTATCAGGGGTATCTGTAATTAAGGTTGGTAAGAACGCTCGTGTTCCTGTGCTTAGGTGGGCGTTTGATATGGTGATTAGACCTTCCAATGAGGTTTCGTCATTGAATAATACACCGCCGCCACCGTTAACTTGCAGATCGACAAAGCCCGGCATTAACGTGCCGCCATTGATTTTTTTTATCTGGAAGTTATCGGGTATATTAGTGACGTCTGTAATGCTGTGAATCGCATTGTTCTCTAGCAGTAAGGCTTTATTTGAGTACAGTGATTCGCCGTCGAAAATATCCGTTCCAATTAGTGCAAACCGCATCTCATTATCTCCGCTAGTTTTGTAATTATTTTGGTGCATCTGGATGTAAACCCTTTTTCAGACGATTTTTTCTACTAGGTATGTATCAACAGGAATACTTAGCCCATGTGGATCAATGATTGTATTTGCTGCGAGCCTTTTCCATAAAGTAACAACAATCTGATCTTCGGCGTTGTTAATTGGACTTGCCGCTACCGGGCTTTTTACCCTCTTGTCATATGTATATTTATGAGTCGCCATGATTAGTTTTTAATGAACTGGAGTTCGGCGATATAATTGTATGTGTCACCACGATAAAGGCTCTGTGTGAATTCGATGGCGCGACCATTTTTTAAAAATGAAGTTCGTTCGACTCGAAGCACTGCTGTGTTTTCAGACACTTCAAGCAGTTCGGCATCGGTAAGCGCTATATTCTCAGCTGAAATTTTTTGGCGGGCTGTCTCAGGTCGATGTCCGTGGTTATCAAGTACTTCATAAAGTGAGGTTATAACATCTAATGGGTTGGGTAAGATATCCGGAGGCAATGATGCGCATTCAATGGCAATTGGCTGGCCGTCAGCCAGACGCAGCCGGTTGATTCTTACAACATAATCGTCTGGCGAAAGATTAAGCACCAAAGTTTCTTTGGGAGTTGGTAGAAATAGCCCCCGTTCGAGCCAGCGTGAAGATGTGGCTTTTCCTTGCCGAGCCATGTCCTCAGAAAAAGAGGTTAGCAGAGACAGTTTCTGTTCTATCCGGTCTGAAGGCGTGGCCACAAATGAACCTGAACCATGTTTTTGAACGATAACGCCCTTACTGACTAATATTTGAATGGCTTTGCGGACAGTAACTCTTGAAAGACCGGTAATGGATGCAATCTCTCGTTCCGCTGGTAATGGGTGTCCCGGAAGAAGTATGCCCTTTGAAACACCTTCGTTTAAACGCTCTGCGAGTTGAAAGTATCGGGGACCGCGGTTACGGTGGTACCAATTATTAGTTAAAAATTCGCTAACGCTCATATAGAAGAGTTGCTTTGAGAGTCGATTGCGCTTTTAGCGAGCTGTAGGGCGCCATCTAAAGCAGTTCCTTTTGAAGGTTGAAGTCGGTTCGCAAAACAAGGCTCGAGATAGGGCTCATAGCTTGGTCCAACGCCGCCGGAAAGGCAGATCATGAACTCGTCAGCAATGGCTGATGTGTATAAACAGGTGTTTAGGTAATTAGCTCCCTGTTTCATTAACATGAGTCCATTTTTATCACCAGCGCTCGCTGCTTCAATAATTTTAGGAGCAAAGGTGGCGTAATCAGCCGGTCGAGCCTGTGCCGCAAAACTAACGATTTGAACAGGGTCCTTGCCAAAACGACGCAAGGTACTGGTCGTCAATTCACTCGTTGGTTGTAGGCCATCATGAACAAGTAGGCATTGCTCCAGTAATTTTCGACCTAGCCAGCCACCGGATGCCTGGTCTGAAACCTGGAGACCCCATCCGCCAAAGAATCTGATTGAATCGCCTTTCTGAACGCCAACGATGGTGCCTGTTCCTATTGATATCAACGCGCCTTCATTGTCTCCGAGCGCTCCGGTTACCGAGGTTATACGATCATCAGAAACCGTGATTTTTGCGAAGGAAGGCAGGGCAGAAGACAGCATGTGACTATCCTTCTCGTCCATTATTCCTGCAAGCCCGATATGAGCTGAGCAGTTTGCGAGATGCTGAATTGTCAGGTGTGCAGAATAAAGCGCATCCTGTATGGCAAGAGATAAATTACTGACGGTTTGAGTTGGCGAGCTGGTGTAGTTTGCGGGTCCACCAGTGGCCGAGCCAATAATAGTTCCGGTTGCATCAGCAATGGCGACTCTGCAGCCAGTGCCGCCACCATCAATACCCAGGGTCATGTATGAATTCGTGGTCATCTGAATGTCCAAAGCAAACTTTCTAATAAAGAATACCAAAATAGCACCAATATTTACATTTGCCAAGAGAAGCAATCTAAACAAGCTGCAATTTGCTGAGCAGGCATATAAAAATATTAAAACATGGTAGACAAATGGTATGGATTTGGTATCTTGTAAAAAAATATGGTGGTGAAGAATCTATGAATACTAATTTGGCAAAGCAGGATGTGAGTGGTGCTAAAGTTGATTCTTTAGCTCGCCCTGATGCCCTCTCGGCTATGCTTCGTTCTCATCAAAATGCCATTAAAGCTGTTGACAGTGTTATTTCAGATATTGACGAAGCGGCGGGCTTAATAGCTGATGCTTTACGTAATAACGCCAGACTCTATTACGTAGGTGCAGGAAGTTCTGGATTAATGGCCTTTGCCGATTCCTGTGAACTACCGGGGACCTTTCGTATTCCAGATAGTCAGATTCGTATGTGTATGGCTGGGGGAATTCCGGTAGAAGGGTCAATGCCCGGCTATACTGAAGACGATATTAGTGATGGTGAAGCTGAAGCTTCATCATTGAGTGAGGGTGATGTTGCCATTGTTGTCAGTGCCAGTGGATCAACACCCTATACTTTAGCGTTTAGTCAAATTGCCAAAAAGCAGGGTGCAAAAGTAATTGCGATTGCTAATGTTGCCGGTTCCGAGCTACTTAGCCTGGGAGATGTTGCGATTGTATTGTCTACTGGAGTAGAAGTTGTCGAAGGTTCTACGCGTCTTGCGGCAGGAACAGCGCAAAAAATAGCTCTAAATATGATGTCAACTCAGGTTGGTATTCTGATGGGGCATGTTCACGATGGCTTGATGGTCAATTTACATGTCGACAATATTAAGTTGCAGCAACGTGCAACAACTATAGTGTCGAAACTTACCAACGTGGATGTTACCAAAGCGGAGCATGCATTGCGTGTCGCCGAATACGATACTAAACTCGCTGTTTTGTTAGCCTTGGAGGTTGATGAGACCGGTGCGAGAGCCTTATTGCAAAAATGCGGTGGTCGGTTGCGAGATTGTCTACTGCTGATCAATAACAACACGAAAAAACAATGATCCACTGAGGGTAAAATAATGAGAAATAAAACAGTAAAAGGTGCGTTGATCGTCTCCGCTGTACTTTCTGCGTCGATGGCAATGGCGAAGGATGCTCAACTGACAATCGAAAGCTGGCGTAACGATGATCTGGCTATTTGGCAAGATAAAATAATCCCGGCATTTGAAGCCAAAAATCCTGGTATTAAAGTTAAATTCACACCATCGGCACCGGCAGATTATAACGCGGTATTAAACTCGAAACTTGACGCGGGCTCAGCAGGTGACATCATTACCTGTCGTCCATTTGATGCCTCGCTTGCATTATATGAGTCTGGCAATTTAGCAAACCTGAATGACCTTCCTGGTATGGCGAACTTCTCAAATGTTGCTAAATCTGGCTGGTCTACAGATGACGGTAGCGCGACATACTGTGTGCCAATGGCGTCTGTTATTCACGGTTTCATTTACAACAAAGATGCGTTTGAAGAAGTGGGTGTTGAAGTACCGACAACTGTTGATGAGTTCTTTGCGGTTCTTGAGAAATTTAAAAAAGACGGCAACTACATTCCAATGGCCATGGGTACTAACGACCAGTGGGAAGCTGCAACAATGGGCTACAACAATATTGGGCCAAACTACTGGAAGGGTGAAGAAGGTCGTAACGCGTTAATCGCTGGTGATCAAAAACTTACTGATGAAAACTGGATTGCACCTTTCCGTCAACTTGCGAAATGGGGCCCATACTTAGGTGACGGTTTTGAAGCTCAGACTTATCCTGATAGCCAAAACATCTTCACTTTAGGTCGTGCTGCAATCTATCCAACAGGTTCATGGGAGATTTCAGGTTTTAATGCACAAGCTGATTTCCAAATGGGCGCGTTTAATCCACCAGTGGAAAACAAAGGCGATACTTGTTATATCTCTGACCATACTGATATTGGTATCGGCATGAATGCAAATACCGATAACCCTGAAGCGGCAAAAACCTTCCTGAACTGGGTTGCATCTTCTGAGTTTTCTAATATTTTTGCGAATGAGTTGCCTGGGTTCTTCCCGCTATCTAGCGCACCTGTTGAGTTAAGTGATCCATTAGCGCAAGAGTTTATCTCTTGGCGTGGTAAGTGCGAAAGCTCGATTCGCTCTACTTATCAGATCCTTTCCAGAGGCACGCCAAACCTAGAAAATGAGACATGGAATGCATCTGTTGCTGTGATCAAAGGTGATGAATCACCTGAAGCAGCGGCTAAACGCCTGCAAAAGGGTTTAGCTAAGTGGTACGCACCACAGCAGTAATTTTGTCTATATTCTGTCAGGGCTTTAATTAAGGTCCTGGCAGCTCCAGTTTTTTTATCACTAGGGAGCTACGAGATGGCTACACCTTTAAAGAGACCCGTTAGATGGCACATTGCTGTTTTTCTTGCCCCCGCAGTACTCGTATACACCGCCGTGATGATTTATCCCTTATTTAATACATTACGTTTGTCTTTTTTTACAGAAATAGACCAGGAGCGTGTCTGGGTTGGTTTCCAGAATTTCAAGACACTTTTCGGTGATGAGCTTTGGTCTAAACAGTTTTGGAATGCACTGGCTAACAACGGCTGGTTCTTTTTTATTCATATGCTGGTCCAGAACCCAATCGGTGTGGCACTTGCGGCGATACTATCGTCACCAAAGTTGCGTTTTTCCGCTTTTTATCGTTCCGCGATATTTGTACCCACTATTTTGTCTTTTGTGATTGTTGGTTTCGCCTGGAAACTTATATTGTCGCCTATCTGGGGTATTGCACCCGAATTACTCGATTCGATCGGTTTAAAATTTCTCTATCAGCCGTGGTTAGGTAAAGAAGAGTACGCCCTGACGACGCTCAGTCTTGTTTCAGTTTGGCAATATGTTGGCATTCCAATGATGCTTATTTACGCCGCATTATTATCCATTCCAGATGAAATATTAGAAGCCGGAGAGTGCGATGGTGTTACAGGGTTCTCAGCTTTCTGGAAAATAAAATTGCCATTGATTTTACCATCCATTGGAATTATTTCTATTTTAACCTTTGTCGCCAATTTTAATGCATTTGACCTCATCTATGCGGCTCAGGGTGCATTGGCAGGCCCAGATTTTTCTACCGATATTTTAGGTACGTTTATGTACAGAACGTTCTTCGGTTTCCAGCTTCAACTTGGCGACCCGCACATGGGCTCGGCTATTGCTTCTGCAATGTTTGGAATCATTCTTATAGGCGTATGTATTTATTTGTTCGGCATTCAGCGTCGTATGCGGAATTATCAATTCTGAGGAGATCACAATGAGCAATGTTCGCCGAATGACCGGCACGACTATCGCTGCGCACAGCATTTTGATTATCTATACGATAATAGCGATGTTTCCTGTGTTTGTGATTTTGATAAACAGCTTTAAAAGTCGAAAATATATTTTTAGAGAACCCCTGGCTTTACCAAGCAGTGATAGTTTTTCCCTGATTGGTTATGAAACCGTATTAAAACAGGGCGATTTTTTTCTCTATTTTCAAAACTCAATGATTGTTACCGTTGTGTCGTTAACATTGATCCTGACCTTTGGTGCGATGGCCGCGTTTGCGTTGGCTGAGTATCGCTTTAAAGGTAACACCCTGATGGGCTTGTATCTTGCGCTTGGCATTATGATTCCTATCCGAATCGGGACGGTTGCGATACTGGAAATGATGGTGGCTACTGAGTTGGTAAACACTCTGACAGCGCTAATCTTGGTCTACACCGCACAAGGACTGCCACTTGCAGTATTTATTCTGTCTGAGTTTATGAGGGGTGTATCGGACGATTTGAAAAACGCAGGTCGAATCGACGGATTAAGTGAATATAAAATATTTTTCCGGCTGGTTGTACCTATTGTTCGTCCTGCCATGGCAACCGTTGCTGTGTTTAATATGATCCCCATTTGGAATGACCTGTGGTTCCCTCTCATTCTGGCACCATCAGAAGCTGTAAAAACCCTGACCCTGGGTAGTCAGGTTTTTATCGGTCAATATGTAACGAATTGGAATGCTGTTCTGTCAGCGTTATCGATGGCTATTTTGCCTGTGATGATTCTTTACATCATTTTCTCCCGTCAGCTTATTCGTGGTATTACTTCAGGAGCAGTAAAATAATGAATAACATATTAAAGGTTTTAGTCGTTGGTCTCGGGAATATGGGTCGAAGTCATGCGCTGGCATACCATGCTAATTCTGCTACTGAGATTGTCGGTTTAGTGAATCGCTCCGATGTGGATTTACCGAATGAACTCAAAGGCTACCCGCGTTTTAACAATTTCGATGACGCGCTGGCAGCAACAGCTCCCGATCTTGTCGTTATTGCTACCTATACAGATAGTCATGCAGAATTTGCCATTGCAGCAATGAAGCATGGCGCTGATGTATTCGTTGAAAAGCCATTGTCTGCGAATATGGAACAAGCGAAAGCTATTTTAGCTACGGCACGGCAACTCAATAGAAAGCTAGGCGTGGGTTATATCTTACGCCATCACCCGAGTTGGCAGCGTTTAATATCAGAATCTCGTAACCTGGGTGGTCCCTTTGTTTTCAGGATGAACCTTAATCAACAGTCTCATGGTAAAAATTGGGAAACTCACAAAGCACTGATGGAAACGACGTCTCCACTCGTTGACTGTGGCGTTCATTATGTTGATGTCATGTGTCAAATCACCGACGCCAAGCCCCTTCGTGTGACGGGTATGGGAGTACGTTTATCTGATGAAATTGCTACCGATATGTACAATTATGGGCAGCTGCAAGTTGTTTTTGACGACGGATCTGTTGGTTGGTATGAAGCAGGTTGGGGCCCAATGATGTCTGAAACGGCCTTTTTCGTTAAGGACGTAGTTAGCCCTAATGGCTCTGTCTCTATCACTGATGCGATAAAAACAGAGTCAGAAGATATTGAAGGGCATACCAAGGTCGGTAGCCTGTTGGTTCACCGCCTAAAGGGCGATCAACGAATCGATTTGCCTGATGAGCCCGATCACCAGGCGCTTTGTGACGCTGAAGCTGCCTGGATGATTAACGCTATTGCAACCAATGCCGATTTGAGCCGGCATATGAGTGATGCCGTGAAAGCGCAACAGATTTGTCTCGCGGCGGATGAAAGCATTCTTACTGGCCAAACTATTCATTTGGGAGAAACTGAATGACAGCCCTCAAGCTAGAAAATATCAATAAGTCCTTTGGATCGACTCAAGTCTTGAAGGATATAAACCTATCTGTGAATGAAGGTGAGTTTGTCGTATTTGTAGGGCCATCGGGCTGTGGTAAATCCACCCTGTTGCGCGTTATCGCTGGCTTGGAGGATGCAACATCCGGTACTGTTGAGATTGAAGGTGAAATGGTCAATCATGTGCCACCCGCTAAACGCGGTATCGCTATGGTATTCCAATCATACGCACTTTAT
>Ga0224506_10000355_pt1 | contig 41566 bp, 24 predicted proteins | sample SF_Jan12_sed_USG_2_FD_169108 | JGI IMG/M metagenome (GOLD analysis project Ga0224506, IMG submission 169108) | Sediment microbial communities from San Francisco Bay, California, United States - SF_Jan12_sed_USGS_8_1 | ecosystem: Environmental > Aquatic > Marine > Sediment | place: USA... | reverse complement strand
AATGTCCTTGAGGATCTTATGATCGAGACTGAGCTCAGCATACATATGTTTAAGTCGCCGATTCTCATCTTCCAGTTCTTTAAGTCGTTTCACATCAGAAGCCTCCATGCCACCGTATTTTGCTTTCCAGTTGTAATACGTTGCATCGGATATGCCGTACTCACGACAAATTTCTTTTACCAGCCTTCCGGTTTCCACTTCCTTTAAGATCTTTACAATCTGAGTTTCTGAATAACGTGATTTTTTCATTTTTGTTCTCCTGTGTTTAGTTTACGACGGAGAACTCTAATTGGCTATGCCACTATTCTAAGGGATGGTTACAGAACCAATCGAGGGGGAATACCAGGAAAAGCTGCCGATGCCCGAACAACAGCTGCAATTGTTACATTTGTGGCACTGCGTTTTATCCACTGAATGTTATTATCTATTCCACTAAAGAAACTGCCTGGCCTAGATTTTTTCTTTATAGGCTCAGAAGAAAAACAAACTGGCCCAGGCTCCACCAAATCAGTACAGCAGAAGACGTGCTCAACAGAACTATCATGCAAATCACGCAGGCGTATTCTTGTAATCTTTAGGCGCGGTGGTAATAATTTAAACTTAATCCTTAGAGGAAAATACCTGATCTCAATAATCCACTCAATAATTAAGCCTCTAAGTAAAGCCAAACAGAGCCATATAACAACCAATGGAATAGCATAGTACCAAGAGATTGTATTGTTCCATGCCAACCATATGAATATTGGTGGAGGAATAAGCAGTACACTTAGTAGAACGACGATCGTAATTCTATTTAAAATTCCTTTATAAACAATGATTTTAACGAGTTTTGCAGCAATTTTGTCAAATTCATCAGTTGTTAATTGTGGATCATTGTATTTACAGTGAAGAGCTATAAAAGCATTAACAATCGAACCACCAGAAACTGATGCAATATGCTTAACTCGGCTATTTAGTCCTCGGTCTACTAATGCTAACACGACACCTAGACAATACAGGGTAGCCCGATGCCCACCACCAGAAAGTGAAAGCGCAATATCCTCTGGTGGATCTGATCTAAGTTTTGGTCCCTGACTCTGAGTCATAACATAGTACCTCCATGTTAAATTATTCAAGACTCATCAATGAAATCAATATGTGGCCCGCGAGCACCTTCCCGTTAGCCTAGCCCGTTCTTTCAATCCATACCATGTATAAGTTTTTAGCGAGACTCAATATAGTTCTATAAACTATCAATCGAACACGTATTGATACTCTAACTGCGAATCTTAATAATTGAATAATTGCTTGATCTTACCTCTTTAGTTCTCAATAATAAGAAAAAGCACTCCTTTCAAGTAAAGACATAACGCACATCATTGAAAAGTCTAACAATGAATATATCTAGACTATCCCTTAAACCGAAACATCTGCTACATAACGTAACACAATATCTTTTAACAGTGATTTATTACCTGAGTCATTGCCTCCATCTAACCTGGTTCGGGCACCCCATATATCAGTGATATTGATTTCTCCTTCATCTCCTGACAATCCTGCGTAGATATTACTTGAGGGTTCATATGTAACAGAATCGAAACCATCGTTATTGATTATGTAATAAGCATATAATTTAGGGGAATGTGCGTTAGCAACATCGAGCCCAGTTAAATTATTAAGTACACTAAAAAGAACAATATTATCATTTGTGTTTTCTTCATCTTGCACAAATGAGTTCCATTGTTGTGGATATGTGTTTCTAATACTTGCCAACACAGATATCTCATTTATTTCTGCACGTATGTTATTTTTAATGGAAGTTATACTATCAAGCGCAGAACGTACATTACTTCTTCTAGCAGTGAATTCAAATGTGAGAATCACATCAGAAATTGTTGAAAAGTCTATATAATTAAAGTCTTTAGATAACTCTAAAGTCCATAATGAATGATCTAGACCAGCACCTTCGAACGGTCTGAGTTTTATTTCTTGATTATTAAATGCTAGTTGACCATTATCATTTAGACCACCATTGGTTTCAGTAAATTTTTTAAAAACATCATCTGTGTTTTCTAAATAATTATCTGCATCAGCAGTACCATAACTGAATTTTTCCTCATTTACTCTGATATATGAGTTCCTTAATAATAATCTTGAGTTAAGTGGTGTACTTGGCCCTTTCACACAAGGAATCGATATATCTACTGATTGTATTCGCCTCATATAATGATCAGGCCAGTGAATATCAAATAGGTGTCCTTTTAGTGTCAAATCACATGTGCCTGTAGTTTTTAATTCAGCCAGTTCTTGTGGAAAATTTAGACTCAGGGAAATAGAAAGACGTTTGGATATCTCTCTAGAATTTTGCGAATCAATCGAATATTCTCTATCAAGTCTTCTTAATTGGTTTAATAGTTTATCTGCGCTTCCAACACCTTTTTGCTCAGCATTCCAATTCGTTGTTTCGATAATATTTTTACCAGATACTAATGTATCTCTTTCGTAAGCTGCCTCACACCTTTTAGCCATATCAAATGCAAGATTATATGCCTGGCGCGAAAGAATCATCGATTCCTGCAATTGCCATTCATAAAATTGGGTGTTTGAAAATTGATTTTGTAAAGCTTGTAGAGTAACATCGGACTGCTCTAATTGATGTTCAATATTTTCTAGCTCTTTCTCGGCGAGATGAATTCTTATTTGAGCACCCACAATCTGATAATTTAATTGATCTAACTCTTTTGACGCTGATTTTGCTTGATATTGCCAATCATCTCTTCTTCTTTCTCGACTACCAGAAACCCCCGCGAGATAGGACTGGTGACGATCCATAGCAGATAATGCACGGAACCCACTGCTAAGTGCTCGCCCTACTTGTGCAAAGTGTTGCCCACCAAAATCAGTCGTGGCTCCACCTGCAGGTCCTGCAATAATCCCAATTTGAGGAATTGCTGCGAGCGCTGCGAATAGGGTATCAATAATTTGTGCATTTCGTTCCCATTCATAGGCAGAAATATTCTTTTCAACCTCTTGTTTCTCTCCTTTATTTTGATTTGGACGACTTTGATAATACTCCATTCTATATTCTATAACTGCTTTTTGTTTTTCGAATTGTTTAAGTGTGTTTTCAGCATCCTTAAGTTGAATTTTTCGAATTTGAATTTGTGACTTCAACATTTGTTGTTGATGCTCTTCACGTAAGTTTGTAAGTTCTGAAGAATCTCGTTTTTCATATGCCGTTAAAACCTTATCACTCATTCTTGCAGCAAATTCTGCATAATCTATTGCCTTCTGATAAAGGAATTGCCAACGATACCCCATAGTATCTGCTCTGTAACTTAAAACAGAAGACAAGTCGAGTCCTGCCGCTCGAGCCCTTACAAGAAGCCATGGATCAATTGGCGGTTGAAAAAGAGGTATTTGTCGTAAATCCCCATTAATATCCCGACAATGATTTAAATTGAACAACCGTTGTTCAATAACCTTGAAATACACAAGTAACTTTTCACTAGTTGGCACACAGAAATATTCTTCAGGCATTAATGCAGACGAAATAATTTCTTGTATCATTTCCGAATTAGTTGAATCAGTTTGAGTGGCAGGAGGTATATCTTCGTATGCGATATTGCCGAGCGCATCAAATTCAATTCCAGCTTGTTCACTTAGACCAGTTAATTGAATATAAGAATACGCACTGACTAAATTATTTCGATTGATTTTTTCAGGTTTTCGACCAAGTAAGTTAAGTGCTTCACGGTATAATGTTTCTGCGCGATCAATATCCTCGCCGGTATATTTTGTATAATGGCTATCTGCCCATGCAATAATATTATCGATATATTTGTAGAAAACGGCACGTTTATAGACAACCGGATCAAAATCAGCGATTGCATGAGGGTTAAATGGATCTGAGAGTGAGATATCCACTCTCTGTTCAATAGTGCTTCTTTCACTTTCATTTCTAAATGGAAGATAACCCCACTCTTCTCCTGTTTCCATGTATTGTTTTTTCATTCGCGGATCGAATATATAGTGAAACCAGTCATATGACTCTTTGAATTTACCATTATTTGAAAGATGAACAGCGATCAAAAATGGCAAATGAAAAAACAGCTCTTGATTATAATTTGCATAAAGTTGATTTCTATTAAAATAAACGCCTGGTTCTGCTTCACTATAATCCAAATCTGCATTATTCGGCACATTATAGGAGTTCCCACCATAACCAAACTGACTTATTTGATATACACCCCACGGTAAATACCCTTGAAAGCGAATATCAGTTAGTAACTGATGAATGCCACCATCTGTCATCGTTGATTGAAGTGCATAGTTACAACTCGCTGAGTGATAGAGTGGAAGCAGTTTATAGCTAGTTTTTGTCAATTCATATTCTGCAGCTTGTATAGGCCCATATGCACTTATAGACGCATGCATGTTAAACATTTCTACACTTTGCTGTATCGCTGCACCATACTTTTCTGAATGAGGTGTTAAAGTGTTACTAGTATTATCTGTATACTGCAGGATTGTATTCGAGGCTGCATGTACTATCCTGCCCATCTTACCCTTAACACCAGCTGAATACATGGTTCTTGAATTTGATGATGTTCTGTTAGCCTTTGACTTGTCTTTTGATGAAAGTTTATTGGCTTGATTGACGCTACGATGTGCAACCCTATCGTAAGCAACAAAAGTAGCCAAATCATTTGCTCCATATTTTATTTGCTGTGAAGCATAGATTCCTGAAGAATTACTATAGTAATTTCTTTGATTAGGAGGTAGTACATTTATACTCGTTGCACTTGGAAGCATTATGAAAGCACGATGAGCATCCTGGAATACAAAATTCTCCTTCAAATCCTTGCGGACACGAAACGGTAGATTTTCTGGTTGTGTTACCAAAGTGTATTTGGTTGGAGTGTTGCTGAATAATTTTTCTTGTGATTGATTATTTACGGAATCAAAATCACATTCCCAAAGTGAAAATCCGTCATTACTTTCACCATCTTCAGACTGCCTTAATCTCTGGTAATAGATATCTGTTTCTGGAGACTCATGGGCTTCACTTCCTATCAGAGGTGTGTTGATATCGCTTAAATCTATCTCTTGTAGATGTAGTTCGCCACATTTGTTTACCAAGAATTTTCCTTTAGTAAACAGACGATATTTTGAATCCCAGATAGATTCATACCCTATTCCATTAGAATCATCATTTATATACTCACCTATAATGTTCGCAAAACTATAGCCTGATTTTGGTTTAACTATTACATTTTCTGTTGCTCTTAAATATGAACCTGGAGGCCTATATGTCATATGTACAAATTCGCCTTGATCAATTAGAACAGCTCGATCAAGTAATTGGCCTAATGTTTCAGTTACTAAGTCCATATCCCCTATTGCGAGGGCATTAGTAAATGAAATGAATTCCACACCATATAGCAGTCTGGAGCTAATTTCCGATTTATACATGTAATCTGGAAATAATCGTGCATAGTAGGCTTCATTATAATGATCTACAGTAGGTGTACCCATTACAGCATCACCGAAAATTTCTGCTATATCATCAACAACCCCAACACCAGTGTTAGGCACATTATCACTATCAAAATAAAATGTGTACCAGCCTTCTTGGAACGCATAGTTAAGGTGATTCTGAATTATGTATTTTAAATCTTGGACCAGTTTATTTAAACGGCTCTTACTCCATACCAACCTGGATGGGACATGGCTAGCATCTTGAATTGCCTCCCAATAGCAAACCTCAACTTCCAACTCATCTCCTGATTTTTTTCTTAAATGTAAGCGATGTTGTTTTTCTTCTAAATCATATTTATTTGTAACGTTAATATGATTAGTTATATATACATTTATTTTTGACTTGGATTTTATCCTTTTTGCCCACTTTAGCCTTCCTGGGTTAGCATTATCAAAATTACCCTCTAATGTTGTATAGTTGAGCGACACCTCGAACATTTGCGGCTCATGTTCAGGATACGCATTAGTTCCACCTGTTCTACTAAATCTAGGATCTTCTTCTTTTGCTATAACATCAGTTTTTATTTTATTACTAAGCCAGAACAAATAAAATTTTCCATTATGAATCACTGGCAAAACACCATCTGATTCAATATCTACTGTAATTTCGTGCCAAGGACTCCATTCCATCTGTTGCCCATCACGAAACAAGCTACAAAAGTAATATTTATGTGGGTGAGACTTGGTACGCGAAATCAGAATCGTTGCATCTTCACCAGTCGTCAACTTGTGATTTAGAGCTGATACAATTTCTAAAGAACCAATTAAGTTTAGAGATTGTACATAATTACGAATTGTCCGTTGCGCACTATCCACACCGGGTTCTTCCTGTTCCAGTTCTATTTGTGCTTGTTCGAACAATGGAGTTTTTTTTGTTCTTAAGCTCGGTAACAAGAACTCCTCTGGGTACATCATCACGCGTCTATTTGCTTCCCAGACACGGTATGAATACCTAAAAGTATCCCAGGATTTAATTTGCTCACTATTAAATCTTATGTTTGTATATTTACCTAATTTACAACGATATATAAATCTATGAAGTGCTGAAATAGCTTCACGCACTCTTGATGTACTACGACATACATCAATTTCAATTGGCGCCAGCAAATGACTTGCTATATCATGAATTGAATTATATTGATTACCACTATCACCTGATAATAAGTAATTTAATAATGAATTTCTTCGGTTTATTCGTAATTCATTCTCTATAGTTTTCGATTTATCAAGATATTGATTTTCGTCCAAATACAGTCTTATTGTGGCAATCAAATTCGCATGAGCGTTTTTCTTTTGTATAAGTGCATGATCATCGAGTACAGCTGGATTTACCGCATATTGCAATCCTCGCAGATCCAGCAAAAAAGGAACACATGAGTAATTTACAGGAAACTCCTTCTTCCATGAAACAAGACGTGATATTAATAGCTCCGGGACTTTATTATACACTTCATGCATAGTACTTTGATTACCCTGAATACAGATCTCCTCCCCTTTAAATCTTTCATGATCAACTACTCTCAATACTTCACTAACCTCTATCCACAGTTCCGCTGAGGCTAATTCAATATATTCTTGGTTTGATTCTACATTGTTACCATTGACGATGTAGGGAGCCACATCCTTATTAAGTAACCTTAAGTACGTCTCATCTCCTTTAAATGATTCTTTCAATCTCAAATATTGCGCTAGACGCTCAAAGGCATGATCATATTCACCATCAGTAGCATTAACTGAAAAGATACTTCCCCAGTCAACATCACCTAGAATTGCATTAGTCTCCAAATAGCGAACATCTTGGGGACTTATTGATAGCCTTTCTATTAATTGTCCAAATTTGTATATGGGGGCAAGGCTTGTTGTGAATAATCGACGGAACTTATCCTTGTTTATTTCGATGACACTACTATCAGTCTTGGTTATCTGTACAGGTATGTACCAGCATGTTGCTGTATTTGTCTCTCCTTTTCCTTTTATATATATATTAAATTCACCTGTCGCTTCAACTGTTACAATATATACTCGTTGTTGTTTTAGTTCATACTTACCATTTACTTTTTGTAGTTCTTTCCCTCCTAACGCAAGCACTGTTTCCTGATCAATGGTGCTCAAGTTATTACTCCCTGTGATTTCAACGAAACTGTCTTGTTTTGTAAACAACAACACATGACCACTGGTTTTATTATTTACAATTCCTGTCTCGCTTGATTGTTCTAATTTTGAGACATCAAAGATTTTACTTCCAGCACAGCCATCAAAATCTGCCCAATCTGTCGAGCTTAGTAACTCTTTTGATATTACTGGAATTTCATGGTCATTTTGCTGAACAATGTATGGCAAGGTAAGGTTTATCAATCCTTCGATATGTTTTTCGCCAGCATCACTTTCCAAATTGATTGCATCTTGCATTCTGGCTTCAGTTAACCCTTCTAGTAGTTCGGCCAGCTTACTTTCTATTGTACGACCAAATTCATTCTTGATGTTTAAACTACCAGGTACTAAATCCCAGTCGATGATTTGCAATCCAAGTATTTGTGAGATCAACGAATAATCTTCTATATATTTATTGCGTAATTGGTATTGCCGTACCCATAGCAAAATACTTGCTATATCATTTGGTAATAATAAACGTGTAACTCCTGGTAGAGACAACAATTCAGCGATATCTAATTTTAGGACTTTAGAAACTGTTACAACACGCTGTAACAGCATAAGATCAGTCGGAAAAACTTTTGGTCCATTTGGTATTATTTCTCGTATTTTTGACCAAATATTTTCTATGTCTTGTACGCTAATTTTAAATGCGCCTGCAATCGCATCTTTCCTTGCTGAAAAAGTGTAAAATTCATTTGGTGCAGCATCACCGTTCTTCCAGTAACTATATGCACGGATCACGCCATCCGATGCATTATTGACACCCTCAATATCTGAAAGTATCTCTTCCAGCGGACTTTGTTTGATATGTACCCGAGAACGCTTCTTATGCTTGTTGGTCTCATTTGCTTCACTATCGTCAAAAATATTATTCGCATAAAACCCACAACATATTTTGACAGCGTCATCCAATGAAATATCGAGAAGTTCTGAAATTTGAGTTACAAAAGCCAGGTTATTAACAGTATCTGAGTCAATATCACTGCCTGTTGCTTTAAGCAACATATCTAATTGCGGAGGACTCCAGCCTGATAGCATCAGGATTTTATTAAATTGGAAAAGAGCTTTGAAAAATGCATCATCGACATTTAGCAATTCTGCATTGTTACCCCCCAGATCACATGAAGCACTTTCAAACGCAATCTTTATCCTTTCATTAGTAATAGATTTTGATTGAATAAAGTCTGTGTCGATTATCTCTTGGAAAATCTTAAATTTCTCTCCTGATGGATATCCTGGAATACTTAACGGTGGGATAGTAACATTCAATAAAACTGGTATATCATGTTTTAATTGAGCTGCGCTTTGTCCATATACTTTGGCTATTTGATAGCCAGTGCCTTGAACTAAACGATCCTCAGCAAATGATATATTGATATATTCGCCATGATATGGGAATGACATTAGTAAATCATTTACCCGATTCATTCCATTTGGAACAGATAACAAACCGTAATCTGGAACGGCAAACATGATATTACCCTGTTCATAGATACTGTAATGACCTCTTCCAAGCTCAAACATTTTATGTAGGGAAATATTTATTGAATGCAGCCACTGTCTTCCTGCATCTAACCAACTATCATAAGGTAAAGTCATTCCTTGTGATGCAATTAAATGTTTTCCATATACACGTTCAGCCACTGTTTGTTGTAACTGCTCAGGAGAGTTCTCGCGCTCTAATGATGTACCACCTGTTGTTATTTTCGAGATTGGCCTATAGTTATCATTTAGGATATTTTCTGGATTTGCAGCATCAAAAAGGGCTGGGCCATCATAGATTTCTCTTTCCAGTAGTTCATTAACAAGATCTATATAGGGGAGTGTCGTAGTGGTATTTTTATCATCGAGGGCTAAATGGATAATATCTGGTCGTAATTGATTAAATTGCTCATATGCATTTACGACATTGTTTCCATTTGCTGGTATATCTTTTAACCAATTCAATACATCAACAATGTATGCAGCAGGTCCGAAAATAGATTGTTCATGTTCACATTGACATATATCTTTATTACCAAATATGGTTTCCCAGTTTACTTGTTCTTGTACTTTTATATCCGGTGGATAAACGATTCCCTCGGCGAATATAGGTGTAACGCCAAATCTCTCTCTTAAAATATGTTTATTAACCCTTTCGAGGAAAAATCCATAGTAAGCCATTCTTTCAGCACGGCGGAAAATCTGTTCGGCCTCCATCTCATGGAGGTATTTCTCTATAATTTCTTCCTTGTCAGGCTTCCATGAGTTTACCCATATTTCGCCAAACCTGATTCTTCCTAGGTTTAGTATTTCTCTTATAGGATTTAATCCTTCTCGATAGTTACTTAATTTAGCAAGTAATGATTTTAAATGTGCAGCTTTCTTATTATCATTATTATCTGGCACCAACCCAAGAGTAAGCTGCCATGACTTCACTTCAGTTGCACTACGCAACAATCTTTCTTTTTGTTCCTGACTTAAGTTCCCACTATCGATTTTAATTTCTATTTCTGCCCAACTTGTTAATGAAAACCGGTTAATGTTAATATTATTTGCATATGTTGTTTGTAGAAAGCCTTCTACCAATCGAAAATTTTCTAACTCTTTTTCATTGTTAATAGATTTATTCACATGGAGCAAAAATGGATTATTTGGGAAGATCCTCTCTATCGCGCCTCTGCTATCTTCAGCAAAACCTTTAAGTCGGGTATTCTTCTCTTCTCCTGATTCACCATCACGAGATATTCCATTGCCATATAATGCGGCCTCTCGCTGTGGTGACTGCTGTATCCATTTTTCCCATTCATCACTCGATACTGCTGATAAATCGGACCATGTAGATATCGTTTGCTCTCCAATCTTATTTTTCGTTGCCTTATAGTCCGATAAAATGCCCAATAATTCTGTATTACTCCCCAGTGCTTCATGTACAACTCTCGCTTGCCCAACAGCTGTAAAAGCTTCCGCAGTAAAGGAAATAACACCTTCCACATAGTTAATAAGCTCATTACTGTGCTGCTGTCTTTTTGTGTTTTTTCTAATGATATTTGATATTGATGATGTTTCAGTTGGCAGGAAGGATCTTAGTTGCCTGAAAATATTCGCCATTAAATTCCGCTCATCTGTGATACCGGCATCTTTTTTCTTCAGCCAATCTGGCATATTATAACGTACCGTATAATCGAGTAATGTCTCTTTTATAATCTCTTTTTGCTTATCAAACTTGGTATTAATCTCTCCACTAGACTTTGCTATTTTCCTTATTATTACATCTTGGACAGTTGCAAAATCCAGACCCTGGTCTTTTATTAGTGGCTTTATCTCATTGAAGAGAATGTATAAAAGTTTGTTTTTTCTCTTATCTGCTAGGAACTGGTATCTAATATCTTCAATTGCAATTCTAATTTCTTTAATTTTCTCATGTAGTTTCTCAGGTGGTATTTCTATTTGATTGGTCTTATATGCCTTATTTACTTTATTTTCTATTTGTGTAGGATCAATCTTATAGAGTATGCCTTTGTTTATTTTTTCACTTCCATCCAATAATGCATACCATATGTTGACATCCCCACCATAAGCGCTAAATAAATTCGCTGTAATACCGCGCCGTAAGTTTTTTCTATTCCACCATTTCGTATAGTGATTTATGTCTTCTCGCCTGGATGATTTATTGTATTCATCTTTACTCAGTAGTTTACGTTGGTGACGCGCTACATAATTGAGACGATTTACATCATTTAAGATTAAACTCATTTCTCTGTGGAAAGTTAATCTTCTTTTACGCTCAAACTTAGGAAGTACACCTTGGCTTTGTAGGTTTTTAATTTCCTTTAAAACCTGAAACTCTTGAGGATATTGATATACTTCAAATGTATACCCTGAAGGGGTCAAATTTAAAGCTATTTTAATATCATCGATTTTATTACTTTTTATATGTTTTTGTATAAACTCAGAAACATCATCAAGCAGCCCGGTAGTTAATAACGGAGCTTTTCTCCCTTTCTTTTTAATTTTTGCATCAAAAACTTTTATGAAATAATTACCAATATCGAACTCTTTTTTATTTTCATCATTTTCTATCTCTATAATATAATCAACATAAACATCAGAATCTTCTTCTAACTTATCAACCAATATCGTAGATAAATTATTAGAACCATGTTCAATTCGAAAGATATGGAAACTTAATTCATCGGTGTTGAAATTTGTGCCGCGTATATTGAACTTCACATTTAATTTGCTCATACTCTAATCTCCATATATTGCGCATACTTTCGACATGATATAAAATTTTAATATTTATATTATTTCAACCAATTACTGAACACCTTCACATATGATTTTTAATTAACAATTTCACTTATTATTAAAATATTATTTATTAATCAGTTATATTTTTGGTTATAACGCTAACGTTTTATTACCTTTTGCATCAAATCTTTATATCTTTTCTATTGAATGATCGGTTTTTTTCATTTTAAACCTAATGATTACCCAGCATTACTATCGCCTTCAGAGTCTATAGATTCATCAAGCGCTATTCCCGATATCTCTAACAACTCCACTCCTGGCTACCTTTTTACGTCACCAAATCGATCTTTACCTTTCATCAATTGCAAATACTAAGTTTTTTAAAATCAGCTTAAGTGTATTGTTTCTTGTGTTATCTGGTTATTGATTAATACCTCCGGCACCTTTTTTATTATTGCTATATTAAGAAAATCATTTAAATCATTTGTTGTATTTAAAATTTAATTTAACATTGTTTAACCATTCATTCTTTTATAAAGAATAATCTATATCAAATTATGTTATATACTCGGCTTTTTATATTATCTGTTTATTATTTATTCCCTTTGTATATTTCTATACTACTCTCAATACGACATAATTTTTGTCTGAATAAACTATATTTACTCATCTTATGGAATGATATACTCCCTTCTTGGAGGAATCTGATCTGGCGGCACTTCTGGCACATCAGACCCAATAACTACTTCACCTATCTCAACACTATGTGTCCCTTCAGGTAAAAGCACGAACTCCATGCCTGTGACAATCAAGTCTTCCTGCGTGACAGTTCTACTAGCTTCTGCCCTCTTTGCTCCTTCTTCTGAGTAATCAACTGATATTTGAAGCCTTGAAATTTCTTCAATAACTTCTCCTTCTTGTGTCTTTGGACCTTGAGCAAAATCCCCTTTTTCATTTACTTTCATTCTGGCTCCATAACACATCAGAGCAAACGTTCGTTTCTCTGCCTTATTTTTTTTAATTGCATCAATAATTAATTGTTGATTACTGCCAATATGGATACTAAGTGGATCAGGGGTAGTTTCTTCGCCCTCACCAGGAGTCCATGAATGCCCGATATATACTATATCCCCACCCTTTCCAACGTCATTAATAACTTTTTCCATTTCACCTTCTTTAGTAGGCATTATAATAGGTGTACTTGATCCTACATTCTTCGCTCCTTGTTGTTTTGCAAATTTTCGAACAACTTCGGGAAATTTATCAATTTTACGAATATCATCTACTTCCACTTCCTTTTCGGTACCATCAGCTAATGTAAGTGTGAAAGTGGCGGACATTTTTCCGACAACAATAATTGATTTCTTTGGCGCATATCCATCGGCGTCTAAAAAAATAATTGGGTTATCAGCCATAGACTCATATGAATTTAGTAGTATTTCACTTTTCTTGGTCACTTTTTCATCTGTATGAAACAACCAGAAAACCGCTTGATCAACGCTAATCCATTTCGCCAACCATGGCGCATAATACCTCGCACCATGATAATAAAGCCCACTCTCTTCATCCCTCTCTTTACCTGAATATCGATACCGCTTCAATTTCACTTCAGCACTGTTACGCCCTGCCTGAAAAGAAGACGATCCATACGGCGTATATTCTTCGTATGAAATTAATGCACCATTTTGATCGAGCTCTAGACTGGATGAACCGAGGTGATTATTTAGATGATATCGGGTTATCTGTTGTGGTACATCCGGTTCATAGCCAGAGGTGCGAGTTTCAACCAGGGCGATGCGTTGCTTATCATCCATTACATGCAGTGAATCACGCTTTAGTTTTTCCGTTACTCCATCGTTTTGATATTCACGGAAAATTTCATAACCACCCAGATAGGTACGCTCTTTGACTTTAACGGATTGTAGTCCATTGGCGATATTAGCCTGTGTTACCGAACTTTCTGTTATTTTTCTGACTCGTTGACCGGCGGCGTCGCAAACATACCAGGTGGTTTCCGGTATGCCGCTTTCGATGACCTGTTGTGATGAGGCCTGCAGTTGATCACGATAATCCCATTGCATCAATGGAAGATGCGACATACGTTTCATGCTGCCATGTTGATCGTAAATAAAATCATTGGCAGCATTAGGTACTTCACCAGCGAGTGGTGCGCGTGTCAGGCGGTTACTGTGTTTGTTAGCCTCGATTAAGCTGGTTTCGTTGTAGCTGTAATTTCGACGCCATGCCGCTGCGCTATTACAGTCACCATGGTGACTCATTTGCTCAAAATTGCCGACAGCATCATAGACATAATGTTCGCAATAACGACCCATGGCGTTTCCATCACTGGGTAATACACGCCCGGCTCGCTCTGCATCATTATGTGAATGTGGAATGGGTATTAATAAACCGCCTGCCTGACCTAACTGTTCCCTGCCAGTAGCCTGGATAAGTCGGTAGATAGCATCGTACCGATATTCATTACTTGGCTCGACACATCGGTTATTAAAGTAAATGGTTTGCTGGGCATTATCATGGATATGGGTAATGTTGCCGATGGGATCGTAAGTGTAGTGCAGGTTTTGCAGGTCACGACAGACTGGTGTTGATTTGGGGCATTGGCGTTGTGATCTTTCCGCATCGCTAAGTGTATTCTCACAACGAATACCTGTACCACGAATGGACTGTAAACGGATTAAGCGGAAAGTATTTTTGTCGTATTTATATAAGGTAGTGATGCCGTTCTGATACTCAATGCGCTTGCGCTGACCTTTGGCATCGTAGTCGATGTTTTTAACAAATTTAGTTTTGTTGCCACTACCCCTGATATCAACTTCGATGCTATCGAGCAAGTTTGCCTCGTTATAACTCGGGTAATAAATACTGTCGTCGGGTGCAGTAGAGGTGAGCGGTCTATTCAGGGCATCGTAGCTGGTTCCGGTATGGTAGCTATCATCTTCCAGCAAGGTCACTAGTTCTGCTTCTAGATTTCCTTCATTTATCACCTGTGTCGCAATGGTCGGTAAGACATTATCCACTGTATGCCAGCTTATCAATAGTTTGTATTCTTTTGCCAGACGTCGTTTTGCCTGTTTTACATTACCCTTGAAATCTATTGCTTCGGTTGAGGCTACACCGGCCTGGTCGAAGTGCAGATATAACTGACCGAGCAGATTCTGACTTACTGCCTGTGGGTGTTGTTCACCATATACTAAGCGTTCGGTTATTAATTCAAGATCTGGGTCTACTTGATCGGCGCCCTTTACCCAGCTTTTAATCGGCCGACGTAAAACATCATACTCGGTGCGAAAAACATGACCGCGACTGTCCCACGAACGTATTGGATTGCCTGTTAGATCATTTAGAATCCATCTCGCACCTGCTTCCATACTAAGTTGGTGAATTCGATTAGTGGACTTTGTTTCGCCATTTTCATCTTGCACCGGACCCGCCATGTGATAATCGTATTGCATAACAATACGCCCTAGTGGATCGGTGATTTCATTACCATCATCATCAAAAGCTAGATTACCAGCCTCATCCCAAACCCTGATATCAGCATCTCGCACTGAGCGTTGATTTCCTTCGATGTCCAGCTCTATTCGTGTCTCAAATAATTCTTCAGTAGCATCTAATGGATGATTGGAGCAAACTACTTTATTGTGTAAGATTGTTAAAAAATGCCTTCCTAAAGCATCCATATGTGTAATGGTCGGAGTGTTGGCATGCCCAACTGCCTTATTTGCTGCCTCTGTTTGATGGTCTCGTTCAACGGCATCCGGATATTGCATTTCAAACTCGACATTATTCGAAGGATCGGTGCGTAACTGATACCAGGTTGGCAGATAGTCGTTATATGGTAGTCGGTGTGTATTATCTGGACTAAGCAGATAAGGTCGGATATCTATATCTGCCTGCGGATTAAAATTAACGGTATCATTTACATCATACGTAATCTGTTGCCACGGATCGAATACAACTTTCTCATAGGTGTGATTTGGATGAATGGTGGCTACCACTCGCCCTATTGGATCATAAAACACAATAGGACTTACACCTTGCTCTCTGTCGACCTCGAAGTCGTGGGTTTTTGTAAAAAAAGGTTCGTACTGACGAACTGGTTTGCTCTTATTATTATATATTGTCCAGCCACTACCTACCCAGCGCAAAACATTGCTTCCTGTTTCTTGTTCGGCCTGTATCTTCTTCTGGATTTCTCTACCCAAGCTATCGGAATAACTAAAGCTTATTTGCGTCTTGAATTCTCCAGAAGGAGGAAGATCATAAAAGTGAATTTCCCTACTTAGATTTGCTGAATAAGTCGGTTGCCAGTTATCTGGTGATTGCGGATGAGCCTTGCGACTACGATAGAAACGCTCCACATCATAGATTATACGACTGGTTGCTGCCTGTAATAGTTGAGTAGCATAAATATGTGGATCATTAGCATTATGAAAGTCATCAATCTGCTGCTTGGTAAGATCCTTTTCGAATCCACCAAGAGTATCGCCAAGTAGTTCGCTATTTTTACCCATTACAGCGGTACCCACGACTAAGCCTAATGTATCAAATGCCACCTGGCTGCGGTTACCATTTGGTCCCATCATCAATTGGGCTTGCAAAACACGGTAATTATTACCCTGTACGACCACATCACCAGCCTGATTTCGTTCACCAACCGTTGTGGTATTGTTTAGTGCATCCCTGTTTTGCTGTATTAACAGATCATATTTGTCGTACTCTACATAGCTACAATGTTTAAACGGGTTAGCAAATTTTACAGGCAAGAAAAAATGATGCTCTGCTTCAGTAAGTTCATCCAATGCTGTTAACGCTTCATCATTAAGATCGGCCCATTCACTAAAATAAGTTCGACCCGAAGGTATCCACCAATGACCATCATTATCTAAATCTACATAACCACCTTGATCGCTATTGGTACCACCCAGAACGTTTCCCACATTCGAGATAAGAGGTTGTCCATCACGCTTATATACTTGTGTTAGTAGTCCTGGGGTAAAAGCCAATTTGTAACTTTCACCCGGAAAAGCCATCGACTCAACATAGGGTGCATTTGTTAACAAATGGCTGAGATCGTTACTCCGATATACTGTACGCACAAGTTCTATCAGGCGTTTTCTTGCAACCGAGTAATCGACAGCCTGTTCATAGGGCACCTCTGTAAGCCCAGTAATTTTTGCGTAGCTATTTTCTGTTAGCTCAGTATATGAAAAATGTGAAGCGCCGTTATCTGGCACTAACCCTGTGAGTTCATAGGTACTGATTTGACGTGGTAGTGGACTACGGTAATCATCAGGCTCATGAATTGCATTGGTTAGCTCATTTTTAGTATACGTAATCAGTACTTGTTCTTGTTTGGCTCTATCTTGATCCAGTAATGGACTTTGTCCTATCCTACGACCATAAGCTATTGATACACTTTTTCTCACATTTCCATAATCATCCACGTCCAAGGTAATTGCGTGACTAATACGCGGATCGGCAGGGTTACGTTCATAGTGATAATTCAATACTTCTCGAGCATGTGTAAAAAACACAGCATGAGGATTATCATGTTTTGGTTGTAATCGCTTAATCGTGAAGTTTTGTTCGGTAACGGTATACGGATACTCCTGCTTGGCAGTCCCATCCAGTGCATAAACTTCCTGCCGCAACATTTGGCCCTTCAGCGCACGGCAGGCTTCACGCTCTTCATCTATACTCCAGTCATCCTCCAGGATAGTATCTTCTAATAACCTGGCTTCCGAATCCCCAGAAAAATATTCACCGGTATCGTTAGCCCGAAGTCCAGTTGAGAAATACCTCGAAATTTTATTCCGGCCCAAGTATACGCCAGTATGAAACCAGGTTTTTGTGTGTACCGGTGGTATATGTGAAGAAGACTCAATATTATCCCCAATAGGAAAAGTTCCACTACTAGATAAAGTTGCAAATTCTTCCGTGTCCCATTGCTCAACCATTGCGAAGCCTCGAAACTCACGTTCATGGCCATCGAAGTAACCATGGTGATAGGCATACCTCGTAACAAAACGGTTTCGACTTATATAGTCGTAGGTCTCTACTTTCTCGACTACATGGATGGGAAAATGTAACCGTGTTATCCATTCCCTACCTTCTTGCTTATCCTTTAAATAAAATTTGGTTGATGGAGCATAGTGGATATGCGTTTCAGTACCTAGATTGTTTATTACATGGCTTAATAGATGTGGCTTTTGCCCTCCCATTAAATCGACATAACGCATCGGAGAACGGGCATTTCTTTCTAATGGTGAAGACCATAAAAGGCACGCAGTCCCATTACCCATTAGATCGACTGCCATGACATTGCTAGTGCTATCAATAGCGGGTACTTGCGAGAGTGCTATAGGATCTGCCCAACGGTTACCGGATTCATTTAGGAATATATCCACTCTGTCATGTCTGAGATAGAGAATATCTGTAACACCACTACCATCAATATCTGCTAAGCGGATCCTGTTTTGATCAAATGACTTGACGGTATCGAACCATGGAGCATTATCCATATTGATTTTGGCACCAAAGCGACAATAGCCTAGATTCGGCCAGTAACAGACCTCACCATTGCGGATCCTGACGATATCGGTCAGGCCATCCCCCGACATATCGGAGAGATAGATGGAATCCGTACCATCGGCAAAAACTAATCGTGGACCTTTTTCTTCATCCAGAACCTGTTGCATTTTTTTTGCTGAGGCAAAACCTTCCTCAGCGAGTGAGGCGTACCAACTAAATGCTTGTTCCTCAGTAATAAGAATATCGGCATGTCCATCACCCGTTAAATCGATAAACTTGAGATTAGGATCCTGCCAGGAAATGTTTGGTATTGATTTAAATGCTTTAAATCTTTCCCAATTACCTTCCTTGTTCCTCTCATAAAATCCTGGCAAAGGTTCTTCATAACTCACCACATCAACTTGTCCATCACCAGCCAAATCCATGATCTGATGCTGGCCAGAGGTGATACTTGCAAAACCAGGTAGTGGTGAAATAGCCTCCAATGGGGCAAATTGTACTGACGGCTTTTGTTGAGGTTCATTATCGAGAGTGAGAGGACTAAGGTTACGCTTGTAATACCATGCTCCACCCTGTTCTGTCAGAATTCCACCAGTACCTTCACCATCAACATCGGCCCATCGATACTGACTACCATCCATTCCATGTGGTATGTTTTCAAGACTATTTTCGTTAATTTCTATCAGTTCATGCTGAATATCTGCCTTGGTATATTTAAATTCAACTGGTGGTAATGACTTTTTGAAATAGACATCATCATGCTCTAGCTTATAACTAGACTGAACGATACTATTCATAAAAGTAGCAACTGGACCTTCGGTAAAGTTAAAATCAGTGGAACGAACGAGGTAGTCTGGCTTATGAAGCTCATCATCAAAATGATGAAACATAAGTACATGACGGCATAACCGGTATGTTCTAACCTCGAATCCAGCACGATATGTTGAAAATGGATCATTTCTTGGCTGCCACTTACGCAAATCATTTGCATCTAGTTGGTCGGCGTAATCTGCACTGACAAATTGTCGCCCTTCTGCATCAGGATCCAACAAGCTGTAATGACCTTCGCCATAATCAAAAACGACTTCAAACATCCATTCTTGTGCAGATAAATCAGGTTGAATCAATCGTGATGTTTTATTTCCGTATTTGATTCTCTTTATGTAACGTGTTGCAGAACGACTTAATGGTGTACGATTTAATTCATTTTTTGCTGATTTATCAAGGTACTCTTGTTTATCAAGATTAGCGGAATCCTCTTCAGTATATTCGTATACAATTGCATTTCCTCTGTCGTCATAACTTTCTGAAATTAACCAACTAAATATATGTGACGGATTTTCTGGATCAAATACACGGCTTTCTGATGACTTTCCATACCATGTAGTAATATTGTCTTTGGAAATGGAGCGCCAGAACACATCTTTATTATCAGTCAGATTGGTCCACCTTTCTATACGCGCAAATAAACCTTCGATGCGTGGACGATAGCGTTGAATGTTATAGTCGTTACCATCGACAGTACGCGGTGGAATGTTTTCTTGCACCCATTCCTCGACCTCGTGTTTCAGACAAGGAACTAAATCTTCAGCACCGGATAAAATAAATTCATCGTATGATTCTGAGTCTAGATACCGGGGTATACCTTTATCTGTTTTACGGGTAATTGAAGGGAGTGAGAGATTCCATCCTAGTCCAAATGGGCCATTGCCTGAACCTGAATCGTATGAAAGATTGAGTTGCGGCCCAATACCAGAACGACCGGGGCTTGTTGCTATGGGTATACTTAGTGAACCTGTTCCTGTAACTGGGTTGGCGGCAAACTTTTCACCAATGCCACGAATGGCACCGCCACCTTTTGGAAGTGAAATAGTTGGGATATTACTCTGATTTGCAGACTTACTACTCCCCCCATCACCTTGTGCCTGCTGATGATTTTCCCTTCCAACAAATTCCTTCTTGTTTGGAGAATCCATATAATTCCTTAATGTTTTAAGAATCCATACAATTAGAAGCTAATTTTACTTTATAGATTACATCCCCAATGAACTGCTACTCTTTCAACTATCTTGTATATATAAATAAATTGGAATATATTAATTCCGACATACTTAAATTATTGTTAAGCATATAACTTTCTGCCTATTTATTCGTTGTCCCAAGTCAATATTTCCTTCCCTATTTTCAAAAAACCAACAGCTAATCAAAGTTTGTTCACAAGTTCATTAAGTTGAACATTGGCAATTACACAGATTGAAGTTATCAACTACAGCAGCATCCAATCTACATATTATAGAAGAAAACTTTATAAAATCCTGAATTCAGATTGAAAATAATTTTCATGTAAGAATATTCTTACATGATACTAATCACAAAATACTTATGTTGGTATAAACATTGGAATAAGTTATAAACACTTAAAATTAAATTACCTTTATTCAAATAATTATATCAAGTATTCGATTCCCGCCCTCTTCTCATATCAACAATGAAACTTATTTTTTTCGTTTAGCTAATAATTGATCTAACTGTTCACTTTCGATATCAATATTTATTTGTACCCAAAGAGGAAGGTGATCCGAGAGTTCATAAGTAAATTTTGTTTTTGACATGTCTTTATAAGGCAAAAGTACTTTGTGATTATTTTTATAAAAGTCTAAAACCCCACCTTTATTTGTAAATACTGAGCCTGTTTGCTGAGGATGGTGCAAGATTTGATCATATCGTTTATTTTTAGCTAAATTACTTCCCAATTTGGATTCAAGGAGCGCTATAGGAGCCTGCAAACCATGCTTAGTAACTGCTTTGTATAACTTAGATTTAAAACTTGTGATATTAAAGTCACCCATAAGGATAAGATCTCTATCGATTCTATATTCGTCTTTCAAATATTCTTTAGACCATTCAGCTAGCTCCTCAAGCTCTCTTGTTCGTCCACTTGTTGTACCCCACTGCAAGTGAGCTGACAGTACAACAAAATCGAAGGAACCAGCTTTAAAAGATGCCATATATGGTTTTCTCCACCACGAAAAACTTGGCTCATATATACCTGTATCTTTATTCTTGGTTCTGGGTCCGTCAGTTTCCGCGGCCATTCCAGTAAACTGCACAGATCTAGTATCATAAATATAAGCTATTCGTTCCTTATTGCCTCCTGCATCTGGTATATAATCCGAGAAAACAACAGCCCAATACTCCCCTATCAAATCCAAAACATATTTAAGCTCGGAAACATTTCTTCTCAGTTCAACAACCGAAATTAAATCGAATTGATTAAGGATTTCAGCAATATAATGTAACGAACACTTTTTTCTTTTCTTTTGCCCCCAATGTCGAATATTCCAGGTGGCAATATTGATAGTTTCGTCAAGCTTAGATGATGGAATGCCAGCTAAACCTATTCTTTTTCTTAGAATCTTTAAAGCTTTTAACTCATTCGTTTTTAGTGATGTATGATCCATATAAATACCGCCTCCATGGCGTTAATTTTAGATAATATTCAGCTATCTTTTTGAGTGACTTAATTCATTATATCTAATCAGCAAGGATTTTATTCGTAATGCGTCCAAAGTCTTATTATTTTAATTACTTTTTCCTGCTCATATACTTGATAAACTATTCTATGCTGAATATTAATTCTACGTGAAAAAGCACCAGCTAAATCACCAACTAACTTTTCGTAGGGGGGAGGATTTTGAAAAGGGTTTTCTTTTAAAATTTCGAGTAATTCCTGTGTCTTTTTCTTAAGACCTGAAGCTGAGACTTTCTTAGCATCTTTTTGTGCTTGTTTCGTATAAACTAAATCCCAGCTCACCAATCAAGATCCTTAGAGCATTCTGATACATCTTGATTAAGCCCTTCTTTTATTGAGTCACGCATCCCTGGAACAGAAAGCAAATGAAGCGTTTCAGATATAGCATTCCAATCACTTTCTGAAACTAAGACAGCGTTACCTCTTTTACCTGTAATCACTATAGGCTGATGAGTTTCAGTCGTTTCATCGATAAGATTATATAGTTTTGAACGAGCTTCAGTTGCATTAAGAGTTGTCATAATATTTCTCCTACCATTTGATATAGCGTACGCCAAAACGTACGTAATTTCAAGTGTTTTACATATAAATATCGTATACTATTGATTTGATTGATATTTTTGTAATTTAAGAGACTGATGCAAAAGGCTCCATTATCAATTTTTTATATTGAAGAGTAAAATATCAACGACTCCTTTAGATGCTAAATACGTACTATATAATCTATTCTGATGTATTATTATTTGTAAATGAATTCGATTCCCGTTTGAACCTTTTCTGAGTAATATACGGACGAAAGAATCAGCCTGTTAGCGATGCCCAACGCGTGAAATTGGGAATCGAATTGTTTAAATTTTATACAGTCAATAATTACCTTTTTCACAGTAGAAAATTTTTTAAGACATTTTATTAAATTAATTTTGAAAAAAATCTAAAAAAATAATTTCTAGAAATTTTCATGTTTTTTATCTCGGATAGTGAGCCACAATAAACCCAGAAATAACGTTGGTATGCTAGTTGGTATCGAATCAGATATTAAAATACTTTTCTATAGTATTTCAATACCTTAAAGTAATTATTCGATTCCGGCCCTGGGCACCATTCTTTCGTGTGAAGATGACACGAAAATCAAATATCCCGACAGGGATTCAGAATATCTTTAAAACTATCAGACTTTTATCTTCTTAATCAAAGAAATACTCTTCATTAATTAATTAATGACGAAGCATTTTGATAGCAGAAACAAGTTATTGGTTAAGTTTTAATCCCTCCGGCACCGTTATTAATCAAGATTGTAATTACTTCATCGTTGTGAATGACAGTGTAGCTTCTGCAGATTGCACTTTACCTTGTTTTTTCTTTGGCTTAAGAGCTCTGGTCGCCGTAACTGCTTTCTTAATCGTGTTTTCACTAAGAATATAAATTTCATTTTCATTATCAAAGCGATGTGAAGGAAGTTTATCAATCAAGTCTTTTGTAGCAGCAATTAATTGCAGGTTTTCAACTCCGTAAGGCGCTCCCACTTCAAAAGCACCTAAACTAATCCAGCGATTAGCCTGATCAGCATTCACATATTGTACAAACCTCCGTTTACCTGCTGATTCTGACAACTCCATTAAATAAGAGCTATTATCAGTGGAGTTATGTGCAACAATATAAAAATAGCCTGGTCTATTAACACGTACAAATAACTCAATCTCTTCATTTTCAGTAAAGAGTAAATCTGTCTTACCACGATTAGTGTTTATCTCAGCATGAAAATTATTACTGACCACATAGCCTTCATGCAATAACTTACTAAAATCAACTGATTTTGACTGATGACTAATATTTTTATATGCAGATTTATCTAGCATAACGACACGTGTTGCCAAAGTTTCACCAGAGTCAGTAACCAGTCGATAAGTTAGCAAAATACCATCATTATGAGGCTCATAATGGCCTTTCATAACATAAGCCGCTTGCTTTCTCTGCTCAAATGTTTTTACATGGCGCATCACTTTATCGCGCAATACGCGGCTCAACTGAGTCGCTTCCTGTGAGCCCTGCGGCATAGCTGCGTAAACAAACATTCGTTCATCTGGTAAGCCACGAGTCAATAATCGCGCGGCCAGATCGAGACTGGGAACTGCTGACTCAATCGAAAGCATTTCAGCTTTAATTTGTGATGACTGCATTGGCAAAGCTGGTATATTTTTTACACCAATTAAGCGAGAGACTAATAAGTATTTTTCAAATTGTTCACGCTTGACCAACATATCAGTTAACAATTGATAGTTATCTGTAGCCTTAGACTGCCTTAGTTGTCGATACATAACCGTAAAAGACTGATCTAGCAAAGACAGTTTTTCTGTGTACAACGGCTTGGCTTTAAGTGTATTTAAAAAACTGCTACAAAAGAACTCATTCCCTTTATTAATACATGTAAAATCAACACCCAGTAGTGGTAACTCACTCAGAGCCTGAATTTTAGTATTTGCCTCTGTACCCAGTTTACTATTTGTAAATATGACTGTTTCACTTTTCACCTCTACTTGCAAGGCTTCAGATAATGAAGCCAGCGCCTGTTTTTTAGCCTCACTGCGAGTCGTACCATACCCCTCGCCCGTAATGTTAATAGCTAAAGCAGAATATGAAGCTAACAGAGATACAACAACGAAAAATCGTATAAACATCATTCAAACCTATTTTTATTTTGTTTAAATATAAATATTTTCGAGATCACAAACTGAGACAGAGTTCTCAAATCCTCATTACTCTTAACACTAGATCAATCAGAGCTAAAAGAATCATTATCTCATCAAGTTTGATACTCTAGAGAATTATTCTTAATCAATTTTTTTTGTCCACTATTACTTTTGCATGCTAATAAAGTATTGATGTCGTGATCCTCTAACTTAATTCAAAGATCGTGTGATTAATAAATTATACCGCTATCATCCGCTATCAACATAATACGGCCACAGACCAGGCTATACTCTCTATTTTTCAGAAAGAGTTGCTAATTAATAAAAAAGATATGTGTAGCCTACAGTAAATGGAATGTCTGTTATTAATGTACCAACCTGAGTCCATTTTAATGACCAAAGATCATTTGAACCTTTTTCACGCCAACTAATACGTAATAACACGCCTTCTGCATCAGCACTGCCTTCTGGTGAATTAAATTCACCAAAAAACTGAGCCATTGAAAATGAAATTAAAGTATTCCCCTGTTCCATATTACTTAAGCTGACACCAACAAAAGAACCTCTCTGATTTGTGTCTGCACTCACAGACAATGATTCTTCCCACTCGACTTGTCGAAAACCTGCGACAATAAAGATATTCTCACGCAGACGATGACCATAAGTTAAATTAAGCTCAGAACGCCAACCCTTGTTCGGCATATTATAATCCATCCCACCATTGACAGGTTTGCTATAATTTAGGCCATCAAAAGATAAGTCAATATAATCATCTTTAAAGGCAAATACTGTACCTCCATTTATACCAAATACACTTGTCACTCCTGGTTCTTGATCTGAATTTGCTTGTGCGCTGATATTATCTTCAGAAAAAAGAATTCCACCCGCAACTCCTATACGAGGAATAATCTTAACTGCTTGCGCACTTGTAAAGGTCACCATCATTGATAACAGCAATATCATCTGTAAAAAACGTTGTCTAAATACCTTGCGATTCATAATATAAATCTGCCCTTATTTTGATATATTAAGTGCTTAAATAAAAAGATAGCTATAACTTAGTTTTGTTGTTATATCCTGAAAACCGCCTAGCCCTGGTGCAAATAACCTATGTTTCCAGCCCCATAAGTGCGGACTTCCCTTTTTACGTGCGGTAAAACGAACCCCGCCGCTGATACCACCTGATGCATTATTTACTGCTGCAATTCCGCTATGGTCTGGTGAAAACGTAAAGACCCCTCCAACATTAAATAAATAACCACCTGACTCCATGTTTGAGAATGTAAAACCTACAAATGGGGAGCTGGTAACTCCTCTATCATCATCTAATTGGTTTTCACCGTAAATTACTCTCTGCAAGCCAGCGTTTAGCCATAAATATTCACCTGACTTGTAGCCAAGTGAAAATGAAACTTCTGACCTCCAACCTGTATCATGGACATCTACACTATTGACAGGTGTTTTAATTTGCGCGCTTTCTAAACCAAAATCAAAATAGAAATTATTCTTCAGAATTGCTAGACCTGTGCTATATCCATAACCATTATCTTTAATGCTTGGATTAGAAGTATTGTCAAAATTACTATAACTCTGTCTAACGAAATCAACACCGGCTCTTGGTAAAATATTAACAGCATAAGCCGTTTGTATACCTGTTATTAAAACCAGTACTGTTAAAAAACTTATTTTCATGTAATTACCCCAAAGACATTTGTTTACCAACCAACTGGAATCTCTCTTTTTTCAACAAAGTAAAAGTCAGATACTAATGAAGAACTTTCCCATGGAACTTGTTCACCATTTGTTACTTCTAATACTTTGCTTCTTACTTCTTTAAAAACCTGTTCAACAGTTATACCTTCTTTTTGAATCGCCTCGATCAACATGGTCGTATATGGGCTATTTCTAGAAACACCATCTTTTGCGACCTTACCAGGCGCTGTTGCATAGGCAAGTAATGTATTGGGTGGCGCATCAAGTTTACTTAGTCCCGAATTCAGCTTAGGACCTTTTCTTTTGAGAGCCCTTATACCTTCTTCTGAACCCGTTAGTGATCGACTTGCGGTCTGGAAGTCTCCTGCAAACGGATTATCACGACAAGCATCAAGAATAATTATATTGGTTTCATTATTAGCTTTTTTCATTTCATCGAGTAATTTGGTTATCTTGAAACCTTTATATTTAAGCTCAGCCTCTTCTTCAACATTAGTATCGACCGGTATCAGGTAATTATCACCCTCTAGCTGACTACCATGCCCTGCATAATAGAAAAGACCAGTCCCTTTATTATTTTTTAAGTTTGCTATGAATTCTTCGACGGCAGTTTCAATTTCATCCTTACTAGCATCAGTTAGCAAACGAACCTTAAAATCGAGTTTTTTTAATGTCCGAGCAATATCTAATGCATCATTTACAGGGTTTTTAAGCACGGCAGCATGTAAATAACGGCCATTACCAATAATAAGAGCATCTTTTGAATCATCTGCATAAATATCATTTGCCGAGCTTACTAACATGAAGCAAATTAGAAACTGAAAAATCCTCATTTATCACCTATAAACAATCAATTTTATAAGTGTTATAACATACTTGAATTCATGTAATAAAACAAACCCAAGAAATGCAACCAAACAGCAACCAAACAGGACACCCACTTTAAGAATTGACAACTATACATCACACCATTACTCTATTCATCAATGGATTAACTGATCAAGGAGATGATCAATGCCCCGTCCTCGTTATGCTCAGGTCTCGTTAGACGCCACTGCTTATTACCATTGTGTTTCCCGTTGTGTTCGTCGTGCTTTTTTGTGTGGCGTTGATTCAGCGTCTGGCAACAGCTTTGAACACCGCCGTGCCTGGATAGAAGACAAGCTGCTCGAACTGGCTCAGATCTTTTGTATAGATTTGTGCTCATATGCCGTGATGTCGAACCATTATCATTCGGTCTTACATATTAATAAGCATCAGGCACTATCCTTATCAAACCATGAAGTCATAGAACGCTGGCAGCGGATATTCAAGGGCTCTTCGTTATCACAACGTTTTACTCGTAATGAAACACTAACCCAGGCAGAATTAACCGCACTCAGTCAACAGGTTACGCTGTGGCGTGAGCGTTTAATGAATATCAGCTGGTTTATGCGCTGCATGAACGAAAGCATTGCACGACAAGCTAATGAAGAAGACAGCTGTAGCGGTCGGTTTTGGGAGGGCCGTTATAAATGTCAGGCCCTGCTAGATGAAAGTGCACTGGCAGCTTGTATGGCCTATGTTGATTTAAACCCGATACGTGCCGCTATTGAAAAGAAACCTGAAACATCAAAATACACCTCGATTCGAACACGTATTCGCACCGCCAAATCGGCAGTCATTCCCAACCATCCCAATCAGCAAGTTAAAACGCTGATGCCGTTTGCCGGTAATCCAAGAAAAGGCATGCCTGCGGGTTTACCTTTTCGGTTAACGGATTACATCAAACTCGTCGACTGGACAGGCAGGATTATGCGTAATGATAAACGCGGTTATATCAATAATGAATTATCACCGATACTTGAACGCCTTAACATTGAACCTAAACACTGGCACTATATGACACAACATTTTGAAAGCCGTTTCAAAGGACTTGTGGGTTCAGCCTACAAACTCAAACAAACATGCCAGCAATTAGGTTATATCCGTACACCGGGCATAACAGCCTGCCAGCAATACCTGCCTTAAAACGTAAACACTGAGCTTGCTCAAGCATCAGATTTCAATCTGTGAAACATACTCGCCTGCTGTTTGCCATTTTAAGAATACAACAAGTAAATTTTTACTATTCAGAAGAAAAACATTGATTTTAAAAAATCTTTAAACTTTGAAAAATAATTTTCGTTTTATTTTCTTAAGATGGATGTCCTATTTTAGTTAGTACACCGGGCATAACAGCCTGCCAGCAATACCTGCCTTAAAACGTAAACACTGAGCTTGCTCAAGCATCAGATTTCAATCTGTGAAACATACTCGCCTGTTGTTTGCCATTTTAAGAATACAACAAGTATATTTTTACTATTCAGAAGAAAAACATTGATTTTAAAAAATCTTTAAACTTTGAAAAATAATTTTCGTTTTATTTTCTTAAGATGGATGTCCTATTTTAGCTTAGTTAAATAGCTAAAGGCTTAAAAAGCCCGAACTGCACGCACTCTAAATGAGTTCATCTTATCGCCGACGTACAGGGCGCCAAAGGCGAAGGTCTGGCTCCATGCAGTGGCGCCATCGCTCTGCGACGAACTCCAGTAGTTGAGACTAGCAAAACCACCCACAACGGCTTTCTTCGCATATAACGCATTCAACTCATCTTTTGAAGGTAAAAACCAGTCGCTGTAACCATTTAGACTAAAGGCACCGGCCACGGTGGCTGCAGCTGCTGACCCATCGGTACAACCCGCTAGAATATCCGCGGTATTCTGTGCACCCGTGCCAATTGCGGTGCCTGCCGCTCCGATTAGGAACGTGCCAGCACAGCCCCATGTCGCACCTGTTCCACCATCTTGATCAGCTGGTGCCGCTTCAAGGCCATGGGCGCCTCCATCAGTCACATAAAACACGATACCACCGGCAGGGCCGCTGTCGCCAATGTTATAACACTTGCCAGTTGCCCACATAGGTTGACCACCACAAAAAGTGAGGGCTGATGCTTTGGCCGTGGTAGGTGCTGGTATCATCACCCAGTCCGCGCCATTCCAGTACTGCATGTCACCAGCTGCTGTAGCAGTGCCTGTGCGAGCTGCAATGGCATCAGCGTTTGCTGTGATATCTGCGGTGTTGAAACCAATATTACTTGCGTTAACACTGATCCCATCAGCGTTGCCGGTAATGCGTGTATCCAGCGCATCGGTGACGGTTGTATCCGCTGAAGCACCCTGTGGGCCCGGCACCGCAACCCAGCCTTCTACCGTGGTCGACAAGTTATCCACTGCGGTTTTTACGTCGCTGAAGTTTTGGTTCATCGACTCTGCCGTGGCCGGCTGACCCGCTACAAAGGTGTTGCTGATGGTTAGCGGTGCGGCAAAGGCCACACTGCTACTAAAGCATGCCCATGCGCACAGGATCAGCGCTTTGCTGTGTTTGTTAATTATTTGTTGGTTCATCTTTGTTGCCTCGTTGTGCTGTTCTGGTTTATCTAATTTGATTTGGTCTTTGGCTTTGCGGTGCGCTTAGCGCCAGACGCTGCCGTCGTCCCAGCTGAATTGATCCCAGTCGGTTTCGTTAGCAACAGTGGTGCTGGCCTGGGTTTCTGGCGGGACGTTGCTGCTACTGCCACAACCGCTAAGCAGTAACGTGGCAATAACAAGTGGCAGTATTGTGGCTATGGAGGGGATGCGTTTCATACTTTCATTTCCATTTATTTTTTATTTTTTATTTTTTAACATTAATAAATACTGTTTATTCCTCATAATAATCTATATCGATCAGGTGTGATATATTCGTATCGATTTTTCAGACAACAGTGTGATCAATTCGACAAAACAGACCGTGGCTGGATGGGATGCTTGGGTGGATCTACAGATCTATATTAGAGAGTTCTAAAGGACTGCTAAGGGTCATAGACAGACTTTTAGCCAGATCATCTGATCTGGTCACTTTAACCAAAAGTAGTTTCATATCAGATTATAATAATAGTGGTCTGTCTGAATAGTATGTATGCTTTAATGATCTATATTGGAAAAAACTGTGCTCTGCCTCCCCCCAGTTTAACGGCTACTTTAATCAGAGACTTGGACTTACTTCGCTCTTGTGACCACTGCCTGCACGTGCTTTGCACGCAGTGGATAAACTACCTTTTTGCAAACCCAACTGTTGCTCGTTTCTAACAGCACAAAGAATAGTGTTTCGAGCCTGTGTTTGCTTAGAGAGCTTGAGTTTCAGTAAAGCGTGTATAGAATTGCAACAGGCTCAGCCTTAACGAACAAAACTAAGGAATAAATAGACCGCCAATATCACGGCCACCCAGGCGACCATGCTACCGACAGGGTAAGTGCGTGAAAGCAGGCCACTGACGCCTTCATGTCTTCGTGAAATAAAAGTCAGACATAGATCAAACCTCTTCAAAAACGCCTGGCGTAAAGTCTGGTCGAGCTGCCATATTAGCGAGAATGTTTTTTGCATTGTAGCTGGCAACAGGCGACGATAAGTCCAGTCGAAATCGAGGTTTGTAGAGCGTAATTCTGGCGGGTACATGCCTTTAAGGTTAAGCCATACAAATGCCAGTGCTGAGAAGAACAGTAACTGAGTCTGGGCTAATACATGGGTGGCATCATAAGGGTTGTAACCTGTATCGTAAGGCAGTAACGAATACAATGCGGCTGGGTAAACACCAATCGCAATACAAAGTACTGCGGCAATCAACATTGCCAGAAGCATGTTGTTCGGCGGATCACTGGCGCGAATTCCTGAATCATGGGCGAAGAAGGCAAAATAAGGAATTTTAATGCCTGCATGGTGAAAAACACCGGCAGAGGCAAACAACAGCATTAACCATATCCAGTCAAAACCTTCTTCCAGAGCAGCTGACATGACCATCGATTTGCTGACGAAACCACTGAATAAAGGGAATGCCGAAATTGAGGCTGCACCGACAATACACAACACGGTGGTCTTGGGCATGGTTTTGTAGAGGCCGCCAAGATCAGAGCCATTGATACGACCGGTCATGTGCAATACGGCGCCCATTGTCATAAACAATAAACCTTTAAAGATGACATCATTAAAAGCATGTGAGATGGCACCGTTGAGAGCGAGCGCTGTGCCAATGCCAACGCCTACAACCATAAAGCCCACCTGGTTGATTAAGCTATAAGCCAGAACTCGTCGCAGGTCGTTTTCAATGACGGCAAAAAAGATTGGGAAACAGGTCATCGCGGCGCCAATATAAACCAGCAACTCTGTACCCGGGTATGCACGAGCCAATGCGTAAACGGCCACTTTGGTAGTAAAGGCACTGAGAATGACCGTGCCGGTAACGGTGGCTTCCGGGTAGGCGTCTGTGAGCCAGTTATGGGCAAACGGAAAAGCACACTTAATGCCGAAGGCAATAAAGATCAACCAGCCTGCAATGCCATCGAGGCCTATATAGCCAAACTCTAAAGAGCCTTTTTCGGCAGCATAAAACAGTGCGCCAGCAAGTAAAATAACACCGGATAAAACCTGTATAACCAGATAACGCATGCCGGCAACATAAGCACGCTGGGTTCTTCGCGCCCAGATAAGGAATACCGAAGTAAAGGCCAGTAACTCCCAGAAAATAAACAAGGTCAGTAAGTCGCCCGCAAAAACAGCGCCCAGACCACTGCCCGCATACAACATTGCGGCCACTTGTTGCATCGTATCGCGAACATGCAGGGAGTAGATAATGGCAATGAATGCGGCAATGTGGAAGACATAACCGAACATAAAGCTGAGCTTGTCAGCGCGATATGGCGTCAGCTGATAATCCAGAAAGGCAAACTGCAAATGAATACCCTCTGGCACCATCCAGAGGTGAGCCGCACTGATAACAGGCACGGCTATCATAATAATATTGCGCAGGATGCCACGGGTAAAGGCGGCGATCAAAGCACCGATAAAGAAAGGCAAAAATGGTGGTATCTCAAGCATCCACATCATGACCACCTACTTCTTTATTCTGTTTTTTATCTGCCGCTGTTGCGCCTTCATTATCATAATAATCTTCACCGCGCATAAGGAATGTACGCATCCATGTCGCGATCAGTACCAGAACCACACAACCAACAAAACCATACAGTGGATAGAAGCCCCAGAGGTTTTCCCAGCTGTGCACAACATGACGATGAATGACAAAATCAAGCAAAACAAGAATGATACAAATCGCATAAAATACATGCATCATGCGTTTTATGTTGCGGGCATTATCAAAAAAATATTTTTTCTCATTGTCCATGCGTTTATCCCGGTAATACCAAAATAGCTTTAGCTAATTCATATAAGGGTTGTGGGTATACAAATAGAATCACACAGCCCACCGTGGTGATGCACAGCGCAATCAATGACGGTAGCGGAGCTTCTTTGATGCCGGCTCCAGCAAACGCTGTCTTGTTAGCGGGGAAAAAAGCACGTAAAGGTATCGGTAATAAATATGCAATATTCAGTAAAGAGCTGATCATCAGTATGACCATAATGGTCCATTGCTCGGTTTCCATGCTGCCCATTAATAAAAACCATTTACTCCAGGTTCCACCGGTGGGAGGTACGCCGATGATACTGAGGCTGGCAATGAGAAAGGCCGCCATAGTGACCGGCATTTGAAAACCAATGCCACGCATTTCACTTATTTTAGATTTATGTGCCGCGACCAGAATCGCGCCGGCGCAGAAAAACAGCGTAATTTTACCAAAAGCATGCATGCCGATATGCATTGCGCTACCAACAACACCGGATGAAGTAGCCAGCAAGGCACCGATAGTGACATAGCCCAGCTGGCTTACGGTTGAGTATGCCAGCCTGGCTTTTAGGTTGTCCTGTCGCATGGCCACCAGTGAAGCCAGTAACACCGAAGCACCGGCCAGGTAAAGCATAAATTGTGTGGTTGGTAATACCGCTAGCAGATCGATACCAAAGATAAGCGTACAGACTTTTAATATAGTGAAGACACCGGCTTTAACCACCGCTACCGCATGCAGCAGAGCACTCACCGGTGTTGGCGCAACCATGGCAGCGGGCAACCAGCGGTGGAATGGCATAATTGCAGCCTTGCCAATACCAAAAATAAACAGCACCAGTAACACGCCCGCAACGGTCTTATTCACATCAGAGCTAAAGACACCACCGGGCTTAAAGTCCAGGCTGCCAGCCACAAACCAGGTACCGACGATAGCCGACAGAAAGAAGACAATCGAAGTACTGAGTAATATGCCAAGATAAACGCGTCCGCCCTGTTTCGCTTCCTTGGTGCCGGCATGTGTGACTAACGGGTACGTGGACAAGGTCAGCACTTCGTAAAAGATAAACAGGGTAAACAGGTTTGCGGCAAAGGCGATACCCATCACACTGCCAATGGCGATGGCAAAACAGGCGTAGAACCGGGTTTGATTCTGTTCCTCATGGCTTCGCATATACCCGATGGCATAGACGGTGGTGATGAGCCAGAGGAAACTGGCAATTAAAGCGAAAATCATTCCCAGTGGTTCGATATTAAAACTCAACTGTAAACCCGGTAAAATTTCCCACCATTGCACGCTGATGCTTTGTCCCTGCTTAATGCCCTGATACAGCAGGCTCACAAAATAAAGCAGCACTAAGCTGGTACTTATCGTCACGCCTTCGCGCAAGTTTGGCTTATGCCCCGTCACCACAATAGCCACCACTGCCAGCATAGGCAGGATAATGCAAAGCTGTAACATGGTCTCCAGAGAAAGGCTCATGGGCTCACTCCAAACAGACTCTGTGATGCCGCCTGCGCCACCTGAATGCTAAGACGGGTATCGATTCCGAAATAGATATTGCCGATAACCAGAGTCCAGATCGGTATAAGGAAGGACAGTGGTGCTTCTTTGACGCCCTCACTGCCGTCTAAGGGTGGTTTGAAATATGCCGTTTCGACAATACGCCAGACATAAACAATAGCTAAAAGCGAACCTAACAGGATAAGAACTGTAACCGGCCACCAGCCATTCTCAATGGTCGCAAGAACCAGATACCACTTGCTGACAAAACCGACAGTCAACGGTACGCCGATTAAACTTAAACCGCCTATTACTATCGCCGCCATGGTATAGGGCATCTGACGCCCCAAGCCATGAAACTGATTTAATTGAACACTGCCGATACGATAGACCACCGCCGCCAGTGCTAAAAACAGTGCGCTTTTCATCAGCGCGTGATTAAACAAATGCAATAAGGTGGCCATTAAACCCGTGGTAGTACTGACGCTGAAACCGACGATCATGTAGCCAATCTGCGCGATACTTGAGTAGGCAAATAGATGTTTGACATTTGTTTGATAAATAGCCGCAAATGAAGCCACAAATATTCCCACCACCCCCAACACCACGAACAGCATTTGTAGTGGCAAGGTGGTAAAGGAAAAACTAAGACCAAATACCGAGAAGGTAAAACGAATGAGCAAATAGACCGCTACTTTTGTCGCTGTCGCCGCAAAAAAAGCAGTGACTATCGAGGGAGCGTATGCATAGGCATTCGGTAACCAGAGATGAAGCGGGAACAATGCCAGTTTCAGACAGACACCGACGATAACAAATGCAAAAGCGGTAAAGACGGTTCGTGTATTTTCTACCTCTGGCAGACGTTGTGAGAGATCATACATATTCAGGGTACCGGTCATCTGGTACATCAGGCCTATGCCGATCAAAATAAACGTGGCACCGATGGTGCCCATAATCAAATACTGATATGAGGCCCAGAGCGCGCGTCTGTCTTTACCCAGCGCAATCAAAGCGTAGGCTGAGAGAGAGGATATTTCCAGGAAAACAAACACATTAAAAGCATCACCAGTGGCGACTATGCCGAGCATTCCCGCCAGCGATAACAGATACAAAATATAAAAAAGCGTGTGCCGGTCTGCCGGGATTTCCTCTTGTATGCTGCTATGCGCCGCAAATAAAACAACCGTACTGACCGCAGATATAATCAGTAACAGAAAAGCATTGAGCTGATCAATGCGATACTCAATGCCCCAGGGTGCACTCCAGCCACCCAGTTCGTAAATAATCGTACCCGATGCCATCACCTGCTGCAGCAAAAGAGTACTGATTAGAAAGGCTGACGCACTCGCTAACAGAGCGAACAACCAGACCAGACGTGATCGTGTTAAGAACAGGCATAACGGTGCTGCCATAAGCGGCACGATAACCTGTAAAATCGGCAAATGAGCTAACAATCCAGATTATCCTTTTCTTGTATTTCTTCTTCTTCAATACTTCCGTAGGCTTCTTTTATGCGTACCGCCAGCGCCAGCCCTAATGCGGTGGTCGCAATGCCAACCACAATCGCGGTAAGAATTAAAACATGTGGCAAGGGATTTGAGTATTGTTTTATGCCTTCTGCCAAAATAGGAGCTGTGCCAGAATCGACTTTAGCCATGCTGATATAAAAGATAAAAACAGAGGTCTGAAAAATAGACAGTCCAACAATTTTTTTAATCAGGTTGCCATGAGCGATAACGATGTAAAAGCCGATCATCATCAGCACTACCACAATCCAGTAATTATAGAGTCCCAATATCATGATTCATTATTCTCTTTATTCTGCTGATCATTTTGCCGACCCGCAAAGTTGAAAAAGATAATAATCATCACCGAGGCGACTGTGATGCCGACTCCCAGCTCGATTAACAGGATACCCAGATGCTGCCCTGCAACCGGGTCAGCCGATAAAGCGCTGTAGTCAAGAAAGTGTTTACCATCGAGTAGAGAAATGACACCTACGCTGCCGTAAACCAATACCCCGATAGCGGCAAACAACTGAATTAAGGATTGATTGATTACCCGACGTGCCGTACTCATTCCAAATATCATGGTATACAGAATAATGGCTGCTGCAAAAATCACACCTGCCTGAAAACCACCTCCAGGCCCGTAATCACCGTGAAACTGGACATAAAGTGCGAATAACAAAATAAAAGGAATCAGTATTTTGGCTACAATGCGCAGGATCAAATGTTCTTCATGCATAGATTTATTCAGCGAAGCCACATCGTCAACATCACGAGGGCGGCGTACCACAGATAACAGTGCCAATACCCCCATACCAGCGGTAAAGATAACCACCACCTCGCCAAAAGTGTCAAAACCTCTGTAACTTGCGAGCACAGACGTGACGATATTGGGTACGCCCACTTCCTGCATCGAGTCATTAATGTATCGTGGCGCAACGTGTTGATGAACAGGAGCTTGTGCAGAACCAAAATATGGCATGTCCAGCGTGCCGTAGATCAATAAACTGCCAGTAACAATAACAACCGCCAAAGCCAGCACAGGCTTATGGCGCACAGGATGCTCAGTACGCCCTGTCATGGTAATCGCTACCAGCATGAGCAAGGTGGAGATGCCGGCCCCCACTGATGCTTCGGTAAAAGCCACATCCACTGCATCCATCGCGACAAAAAAACTAGCCGATAACAAACCATAAATACCAGACAGCATAATGACGGCAAACAGGTCTTTCATCCTGACAATGGCAATAGCTATGGCCACCAGAAAAGCCAATAAAACGATGTCAATCAGGGATTCGATGAGTTCACACTCTCTTTGTTTTTATTTTTATCAAGCACTGGCTTGAGGTTATTATGTACGGCAGCACTAGCCAGCGCATGGCTTGCTGTCGGACTGACAAATAAGGCCATTAGCAGGATTATCATGAGTTTCAGTATCACGATAGCATCCGGATTTTGCAGCATTAAACCGATTAAAATCATCGCCGTAGCTAACGTCTCAGTCACGCCAACCGCATGCATTCGCGTGTAGAAATCCGGGAAGCGCAAAATACCAACTCCGCCAGAGATGCACAAAAAACTGCCAATCAGTAAAAACACTGTGCTACTTATGTTTAATACACTATCCATTTTGAATTCTATTATCCATTATTTTTCATGCTCGTTACTGCGCTTAAATATAGATGAGTCAGAATAATGCAAGACACCGATGACACTGATAAAATTAATGAGTGCATAGACGATCGCAATATCCAGAAACTCTGGCCGCCCCATCACAAAGCCTAATAGCGAAATCAGCAAAACTGTCTTGGTACCAAACATATTGACAGCAAGTATACGGTCATAGAGCGTGGGGCCCATGACGGCCCGAATGATGGCCATGATCATGACAACTAGAATGGCTATGGTCGCTGCTATTAACATTAATTTTCCAGTTCAGTGACACGGCGATCCATTTCGCCGGCTTGCAGTTCTTCAATCGACTCTTTTAACAAAGCATGTACCATAAACTGGTCAGCATGCAAGTTTATGGTAACCGTTCCCGGCGTCAGTGTAATAGAGTTTGCGTAGATGACTTTTCCAATATCGGTCTTTTGGCTGACTTTAATAATGCTCAAGGTCGGTGAAATACTGCTGTTACCAAGCCAGATATGCTTTACAACCTGCAAGTTGGCAAGCACAATTTCCTTAATTAACCAGAGATAATAACCGGGTAGTTTTAACGTGAGATGCAAGGGCTGAGATTCATGGTCAATCACATCCATCCGGTGTGCTATGAACAGAACCAGCAAGATCGAGATCGCAGCCAGTGACAGCATGAGAACTGTGTTGTGACCTGAGTTAGCCAACCAGAAAATAGCCAAAGATAGTGATAAAAATATAGTGTGCCGCATTACTATTCTGCTATTTCCTAAGAGGGTGCAATAAAGTTATACAAAGCTAATCTTTTTTATAGCATAAATATACATCATATCAAGAAATAAATAGCCATCACTGACTCCGACTGCTTGATCTGATCAAAGATCAACCACATAAAAATTCATTTTTAAGTGTTTTAAACATTTTTCTGTTAACAGGCTTCTTTAACTTATGCAGGCAGACAATCGCTTAGAAACAATCTCACCTATACGCACCGGATTCATCTTCGAATTTGATCAGAAAAGAAAATGTATATCTACAACTTGCCCACTTTGTTATGAAAAACTCCTGGCATAAGACTCAGCACTGTCATTTGCAAAAAAATAACATGCTATGGTCAGTTTAATAATGGCTATCGGCCCGAGCAAATCAGCATCTATATTAGATAACTCTAACAAACTATTTGAGATCAGGTTAAAGAAAAAATAATTAAAAAAATATCCACTGCCGTCGCAGACGAAAAATTCAATACTAGCTGCTGAAAATCACAGCCCGGCCTGTGAGCTGTGAGCCGGTACTTGAATGTGCTCAGCCAGTGAGCCCACAGAGTCAGACAAAAGTGATAGCTGGGTCTGCACTAAAGCGTCTAATGCTCTTTTAACCTGTATCTGATCAATGCCACAAGATTTAAGCCCGTCTAATTTTTTTCACCGTGATGGCCTCAGCTTTGAGTGTTTTTATAACAACTTTTATTATTTCCAGATCACCACAATATAAATATCTAAATCTGTTGGTAAGATTTTATAACCGGTTAGCGTAAATTTCTATTTGCTGACTAATAACCTTATGCCATTTCTTTTGCAACAGTTGTTTAAACTGAAAAAAATCATTGCTTTGTGAAGTGTAGCTTCTGGTTTCATCCATGGCTGCCTGCAACAGGCCTGAAAAATAATTTATTTTTCGAATACCGTTAGTAACAGCATTTTGTATCGCTGTATCAGACACACCTGTTGCCCCATGCATAACCAGTGGTACATCTGTCATTGCTGCAATTTCTTTAATAACATCAAAGTTGATATGCGGTTCAGAATTATAAATGCCATGAGCTGTGCCGACGGCGATCGCTAAAGCATCAACATCTGTTGCGATAACAAATTGCTGCGCTTCTGCAGGATCGGTATACGGAATATGCTCCGGACTGTCCTGCAGGGTATCAGCAACACCCTCTTCCCCTGCAATACCACCTATCTCGCCTTCAACACTTGCATGATAACGGTGACTGATTTCAACAACCTTTTTTGTGATGTCAATATTTTCATCAAACGGCAGTAAGGAACCGTCAATCATAATACTGCTAAAACCCAAATCAAGCGCTTGCTTTATCATATCGAATTGATCCGCTGTTGCATGATCCAGATGCAGCGCCACCGGTACTTCGGTTGATTCAATGGCTTTTAATATTGAAGGCACTAATAAAGGCGCACGGATATCGTCAAAGTGGCGGCTCGCAATGCCGATTATGACTGGCGTTTGTAATGCTTCTGCACAATCAATAATACTGAACGCCATATCGAGGTCCAGTATATTAAATGAAGCCGTTGCTGAAACAGCGTTATTGTTTAATAGCTGTTTAAGATTTTTTTTCATCACATAACCTCAGGCAATGAGTCGTTTATATGCTGTTGTGATGCCACTCTCATCACCGACGTTTCCGGGGAATATTACCACCGGCATGTCAGGGTAACGCGCATGATCTTTTGGACAGCGCACCACTGAGCAGCCGGCAAGAATTTGCCCGACCACCCGTGATGTACGCAGGGCCAGGCCATGACTCAACACATCGTTCGATGTAATGCCTCCCTTGCTGATCAGAAAGCCTGTTGTAGCGGGCAGATTTCTCACCACATCCATTAGAAACGCAGACACCTGCTCACCAAAGGCAAGCCGTGTTTGCTGATCATCAAACTGTAATTCTGTGCGGCTGGTATAGATCACCGGCGTGGTATGGTTTGCATGACACGCTTCAGCTTTTGCAATAACCTCTGCCAGTAAGCGATCACGCTGAGTCGCAATTTTAGCGACATCTATTTCAATGCCCAGGATGCCTTCTTGCTGTAATAAATGCTGTAACTGCTGCGTCGTCTTGCTTACGTGTGAGCCAACAATAACGGCACCGGCCTTTTTATCTCGCACATACTCATTCATGCTTTCGGCCGCAACGGGTTGTGGCGGCAACTGTGCCAGTGCCGTTAACAAGCTGGCGGCACTGCGAAACAGAAAACGCTTTCCTTCGCCTGCTGCCTGCATCAACTGCGTGCAGAAATGATTAAGGTCATCTTGTGTCTCTGCATCCACCACGCAACATTGATTAGCTGTCAGCGCCTGCAAGCGCGACGAACAATCACCGCGCACATCCTGCAACACGAAACGTTCGACTTCTGCAGCCTTGATGCGAGCCGCGGTTTTTTCTTCTACATAATCGGGCAGATAGCTGTGTGAGTAGCCAAACACCGAGTCACGCGCAAACTCTGTTTCATGCACCGGCACAGGCTTGCCATCGATTACCAGGTAATGAATGCTGTCGATGGTAATTCGTCCACCTTCAAAAAAGGCCGGCACCATAAAGTGTGCATCAAACGGTCCCAGCTCTTCTGCAATGATATCCGTTTCTACCGGATAATGACCCCGCAATGTCGAATCGGATCGGCTGACCAGCAGAGGGTTAATGTGCTCACCCTCTGCCGCCAGTTGTTGCAGTGCCTCGCGCAAATTAACGCACACCTCACGGGTTAAAACAGCCGCGTCAGTTGCACTCATGCCCCGCGTGTTGGTGAGCACAAAAAACAAAGGCGCGCTATCCGTCAAGCCCAGCTTTAATGTTTCCACATCCCAGCGGGTCAGCAGCAGGCAGCTATGCACTGTCTGTGAGCCTGTTGGGTCATCATCCAGCACGATGATTTTTGTTTTACTCATTACTAAATCCTCCATTGATGTTGCCGTTACTTACGTAACAGCAAGATCACAGGTTTTATTGTGCGGCAGATTGCTTTGCCTAAAAGAAACCATTGATAGAGGCCAGCATTGCATCGGCAGTAATGCCGTTGAAAGCCATGATCTCAGCCGGTGTCGCAGTGGTTTCACCACGTTTCCAGCAGAAGGTATCGCGTTTTGGCGCACGAGTACGCAGCAATACCGGTTCCAGTGCAGCACTCGGTCCACCACTTACTGCCAGCAAGACATCACCATCAAACAGTGCGTTAAACTGGTTATCATGCATAAATTTATCATCTGGTTGTGACACTGTGTCCCAGGCAATATCCGTTGGCCGATACAGGCGACGGGGATTAACAACGGCAACAATGCGCACTTTATAACCTTCACTTTCCAGTTTATCTTTCGCTTCAAATACTGGCAGGAAGATCATGTCACCGGTTACCGCAAACACGACCGTGCCTTTACTGCCCGACTCGGACTCGTAAACCGTCGCGGCTCCTTCTTCCATTGCCTGGCGTGATTCTTCCAGTGTCATGTAGACAGGTAACGGACTTTTTGATGCAATGATTACCATGC